>WBZL01000624.1_pt1 | contig 39662 bp, 39 predicted proteins | sample 5204291 | NCBI WGS metagenome assembly WBZL01 (sample SAMN12344345, study PRJNA552823) | activated sludge metagenome | biome: Activated sludge suspended growth; feature: Nitrification reactor; material: Wastewater; isolation source: activated sludge from nitrification reactor of wastewater... | reverse complement strand
TGGCGGCGAGCGCGCCCACGCGCAGCGACAACAGCACCGCGGCGTGCAACTCGGCGTCGCGCGCCAGCGCGGCGTACCAGCGCAGCGAGAGGCCGTCGAGCCGGGTGGTGATCTCCCCGGCGGTGAAGGAGAACACGATCAGGCACAGGATGGGCACGTAGAGAAAGGCGTACACGCCGACCACCCACATCCGTCCGCCCCAGCCGCCGCCGTTCATTCGTCCCTCCCGGCCCCGCGCCCATGGCGCTGCAGCAGCACGATCGGCGCGATCAGCATCGCCACCATGAGCACCGCGACCGCCGCCGCCATCGGCCAGTCCTGGTTGGGGCCGAAGTCGTCCCAGATGCTGCGCCCGATCGTCATCACGCTGCCGCCGCCGAGCAGATCGGGGATGACGAACTCACCCACCGCCGGGATGAACACCAGCATCGAGCCGGCGACGATGCCGCGCGAGGACAGCGGCAGGGTGATGCGCAGGAACACCGTGGCCGGCCGCGCGCCCAGGTCGCGCGCGGCCTCGGGCAGGCGCTGGTCGAGCTTGACCAGATTGGCGTAGAGCGGCAGCACCATGAAGGGCAGGTAGCTGTAGACCATGCCGACCAGCACCGCGCCGGTGTTGTAGAGCAGCGGCAGCGGCTCCGCCACCAGGCCGAGGCCGAGCAGCACCTGGTTGATCAGCCCGGTCTCGCTGCTGTCGAGCAGGCCCATCCAGGCATAGACGCGCAGCAGGAAGGAGGTCCAGAACGGCAGCATCACCAGCATCAGCTGGAGGTTGCGCATCGCCTCGGGCGCACGCGCGAGGCGGTAGGCGAAGGGATAGCCGAGAACCAGACAGCACAGCGTGGTGAGCGTCGCGAGCAGGAGCGAATTGGCGTAGGCGGCGAGATAGGGCCGGTCCGCGGCGAGCGTGCCGAGTGCCGCCAGCTCGCCGCCGAGGCGGGCGTAGCTGGCGGGATCGGGACGGAAGGCCGGCGCCCCGTCCGCGGCCGCGCCGGCGAAGGGCGACACGTAGGGCGGCACGGCGAGGTCCGGCGTGGACAGGCTGACGTTCACGATCAGCGCGAAGGGCAGCACGAAGAAGAACAGCATCCACACCCACGGCAGCAGGCCGACCCAGAAGCGACCATGCCCTTGCGCAGAAGCCGGACGCGCCTTCATCGCAGCAGCAGCACGCCATCGGGCGCCGGCCACGACACCCGCACCGGCTCGCCGCGCGCCGGCGGCGCGGCCTCGCCCCAGTGCGCCGCGGGCACGCTGGCGATCATCGAGCCACCGCCGGGCAGGCGCAGGTGGTAGATGGAGCGGCCGCCGAGATAGGCGATCTCGGCGACCTCGGCCGGCGCGGCGTTGTCATCGGGCCGTTCCGGCACGCACGCATCGCCGGCGGCGCGATGATGCACGCGCACGCACTCGGGGCGCAGCGACAGCCAGGCTTCACCCCCCTGCTGCAGCGCAACGGTGGCCACGAAGCGAATCGGCTGCGGAAACTCGCCGCCGACCAGGCGATCGCCCTCGATGCGGCCGTGGAAGAGGTTGGTCTCACCGATGAAGCTCGCGCTGAAGCGGCAGTTGGGGCGCTCGTAGATCTCACCCTGCGTGCCGACCTGCACCAGCCCGCCCTCGGACAGGATGCCGATGCGGTCGGCCATGGTCATCGCCTCCTCCTGGTCGTGGGTGACGAGGATGCACGTGACCCCCACACGCCGGATCAGGCCGACGAGCTCGAACTGGGTCTGCTGGCGGATGCGCTTGTCGAGCGCGGCGAGCGGCTCGTCGAGCAGCAGCAGGCGCGGCTCGCGCGCCAGGCTGCGCGCCAGCGCCACGCGCTGCTGCTGTCCGCCGGAGAGCGCGTGCGGGCGGCGCCCGGCGTAGGCGCGCATCTGCACCAGCTCGAGCATCTCGTCGACGCGGGCCGCGATCGCCGCGCGCGCCATGCGCGGCCGCAACTGGCGCAGGCCGAAGGCGACGTTGCCCGCCACCGTCATGTGTGGGAACAGCGCGTAGGACTGGAACATCATGTTGGTCGGACGACGGTGCGCGGGCACTGCGGCGAGATCCTCGCCGTCGAGCAGGATGCGCCCGCAACTCGGCGTCTCCAGGCCGGCGATCATGCGCAGCAAGGTGGACTTGCCGCAGCCCGAGCTGCCCAGCAGCGCGAAGATCTCGCGCTCGCCGATGTCGAGCGAGACCTCGCGCACCGCCCAGGTGTCGCCGAAGCGTTTTCCCAGGCGTTCGATGCGCAGATGGACGCGCTCGCGGGCCAAGCTTTCGGGCCCATCCTGCGGCATGCGCTCGTTCATCGCATCACCCGCTGCGCCCGCCCGCCGCTCAGCGTGCCGCCTTGAAGCGGTTCAGCGCCTGGGTCAGCTCGCGCTGCACGTCCTTGCCGAGCACCGGCTTGGCGCGCAGCGTACGCTTGACCGCCTCCGGCACGTTGATCGCCGGGTCGTCGCGCAGCGTGGCGTCGGTGAGCGCGAGCGCCGCGGTGTTGGCGCTGATGTAGAAGGTCTCGTTGGAGATGCGCGCCACCGTGGCCGGGTCCATCATCGCGTCGATCCAGCGGTGGGCGTTATGCGGGTGCGGCGCGTCGCGCGGGATCGCCATCACGTCCACCGACATCATCGCGCCCACGGCCGGGATCAGGTACTGCAGCCTGACCTCTGAGCCGCCGATCTGCGCGCGCCGCGCGGCGATGCGGGCGTCGCCCGAGAACATCATCGCCACGCACAGGCTGCCCTTGGCCATCTGCTCGATGGGCGCGGTGTTGAAGCTGCGGATGTCCTTGCGCACCGGGCGGATGTGCTCGACCGCGGCGCGGATGTCGGCCGGGTCCATCTTCACCGGGTCGAGGCCGGCGTCGAGCATGGCCGCGGGGATCACGTCGCTGGCCTCGTCCATCAGCGCGATGCCGCAGCCCTTCAGGCGCGCGGTCAGCGCAGGGTCGAAGAGCAGGTCCCAGGCGTTGTCGGGCAGCTTGCCGTCGAGCGCCTTCATGACCTTGTCGACGTTGATCGCCACCCCGATGGTGAACCACATGTAGGGTACGAGGTAGCGGTTGCCGGGGTCGGCGACCGCCACCGCCTCGAGGATCAGCGGGTCGATATGGACGAGATTGGGCAGGCGCGACTTGTCGAGTGGCTGGAAGATGCCGGCCTGGATCTGCTTGCCGGCGTACTCCACGCTCGGGTACACAACGTCGTAGCCGCTGCCGCCGGTCAGCAGCTTGCCCTGCAGCGTGGCGTTGCTGTCGTAGAGGTCGTAGCGCACCTCGATCCCGCTCGCCTTCTCGAAGGCGGGGATGGTGTCGGCGGCGATGTAGTCGTTCCAGTTGTAGACGTTGAGGATGGGCTCCTCGGCCGCCACCGCCACCCCGGCGGCCAGGGCCAGCGCCACCATCCAGCCGAACTTCAGCGTCATGCCCGCCTCCCCGCGATCGACAAGGGAACACCGCCTGCCCGCCCGGGTCGGGGGACCCGGGCGGGCAGGCGTCAAACCTTCAGCCGCATCTCCGCCGAGCGGGCGTGCGCCTGCAGACCCTCGCCATGGGCCAGGATGGAAGCCACCTTGCCCAGGTGCTGCGCGCCCGCCTGCGAGATGTGGACGATGCTGGTGCGCTTCTGGAAGTCGTAGGTGCCGAGCGGCGAGGAGAAACGCGCGCTGCGCATGGTCGGCAGCACGTGGTTGGGGCCGGCGCAGTAGTCGCCGAGCGCCTCCACCGCCCAGTGGCCGACGAAGATCGCGCCAGCGTGACGGATGTGGGCGATCCAGTCCTCGGCATCTTCCAGCGCCAGCTCGAGGTGCTCGGGCGCGATGCGGTTGGCGAGCGCGCAGGCCTGCTCCAGGCTGTCGACGTGGATCAGCGCGCCGCGGTTGGCAAGCGACCTGGCGATCGTGTCGCGGCGCGGCATGGTGGGCAGCAGGCGGTCGATCGCGTCGTGCACCGCGTCAATGAAGCCGGCGTCGGTACACAGCAGGATGGACTGCGCGAGCTCGTCGTGCTCGGCCTGGGCGAAGAGGTCCATTGCCACCCAGTCGGCGTGGCCGGAACCATCGGAGATGATCAGCACTTCAGACGGGCCGGCGACCATGTCGATGCCGACGGTGCCGAACACGCGGCGCTTGGCCTCGGCCACGTAGGCATTGCCCGGGCCGACGATCTTGTCCACCTGCGGGATGGTCTGCGTGCCGTAGGCCAGCGCCGCCACCGCCTGCGCGCCGCCGATGGTGAACACGCGGTCGACGCCGGTGATCGCCGCCGCCGCCAGCACCAGCGGATTCTTCTCGCCACGCGGGGTGGGCACGACCATGATCAGTTCGCCGACACCGGCGACCTTGGCCGGGATCGCATTCATCAGCACCGAGCTCGGGTAGGAGGCGCGCCCGCCCGGCACGTAGAGGCCGACACGGTCGAGCGGGGTGACCTTCTGGCCCAGGCGGGTGCCGTCGGCCTCGGTGAATTCCCACGACTCGCCCTTCTGGCGCTCGTGATAGACGCGCACGCGGTCGGCGGCGATGGTGAGCGCCTCGCGCTGCTCGGGGCGCAGGCTGTCGAGCGCGAGCAGCAGCTCGCTCCTGGGCAGCTCGAGCGCGACCATGGATTGCACGTCGAGCCCGTCGAAGCGGCGGGTGTATTCGACCACCGCGGCGTCGCCGGTGGTGCGCACCGCCTGCAGGATCTCGGTGACCGCCGCGTCGATGCGGCCGTCGGCCTCGGCCTCGAAGGCGAGCAGGGCATCGAGGGTGGACAGGAATTCGGGTTCGCGCGCGGCCAGGCGGCGGATCGGGGTCTGGCTCATCGGTAGGGACTCCTCAGGACTGGATCGCGCCGGCGAAGGCGTCGAGCACCGGCTGCAGCAGTTCGCGCTTGAGCTTGAGCGAGGCCTGGTTGACGATCAGGCGCGAGCTGATCGGCATGATGTCCTCGACCTCTTCGAGGTTGTTGGCGCGCAGCGTGCCGCCGGTCGACACCAGGTCGACGATGGCGTCGGCGAGCCCGACCAGGGGTGCGAGCTCCATCGAACCGTAGAGCTTGATCAGGTCCACATGCATGCCCTTGCCGGCGAAGTGGGCCTTGGCCGCGTTCATGTACTTGGTGGCGACGCGGATGCGCCCGCCCGGGCGGGTCGCGGCGGCGTAGTCGAAGCCCTTCTGCACCGCCACGCACAGCCGGCACTTGGCGATCTCGAGGTCGAGCGGCTGGTAGAGACCCGCACCGCCGTGCTCGACGAGCACGTCCTTGCCGGCGATGCCGAGGTCGGCGGCGCCGTACTGGACGTAGGTGGGCGTATCGGTGGCGCGCACGATGACCAGGCGCACATCCGGCCGGTTGGTGCCGATGATCAGCTTGCGCGAGGACTCGGGGTTGTCGGTGGGCACGATGCCCGCTGCGGCGAGCAACGGCAGGGTCTCTTCGAAGATGCGGCCCTTGGACAGGGCGAGCGTGATGCTGGACACGTGAAAAGCCTTGATCGGGGGGACTCGTCATTGTAACCCGGCGCCGCTTCTGTTAACCTTCGACGCGACTGGCTGAACCGCACGCGGCGGTTCGGCCTTTTCTTTTGTTTCGCCGCAGCGTCGGCGCGCACCTCAGGCAGGAAACCCGCACCATGAAACCGTCGATCATCGTCTCCAGCAGCGACCTCGAGCGCCTCGAGGGTCTGCTCACCCTCCCCGCCTTCCGCAGCCGCAGCGACCTCGACGGCCTGCGCGCGGAACTCGAGCGTGCCGACGTGCGCGAGCCGCAGGACATGCCGGCCGACGTCATCACGATGAACAGCCGCGCGCGCTTCGTCGAGGAAGGTACCGGCCGCGAATACGAGCTGACCCTGGCCTACCCCAAGGACGCCAACGCCGAGGCGCACCGCGTGTCGATCTTCTCGCCCGCGGGCAGCGCCCTGCTCGGTCTTTCGGCCGGCCAGTCGATCGACTGGAAGTCGGCCGACGGCAAGGAAATCCGCCTGAAGGTGCTGGAAGTCACCTGGCAACCTGAAGCCAACGGACAGTTCGAACTGTAAGCGCTCCCGCAGCGTTCCGCGGCTGCCCTGCGGGAGCGACGCAAGTCGCAGTTCGGCGACGGCACGACGGCCGCGTGCACGCGAGCGCATGCCGCCGTCGCAGCTCTCAAACTCCTCTCAACCGAGCCGCCGCACCCTCGCCCCGAGCGCGGCGAGCTTCTCCTCCAGACGCTCGTAGCCGCGATCGAGGTGGTAGATGCGCTCGATCGTGGTGTCGCCCTCCGCCACCAGGCCGGCTACGACCAGGCTCGCCGACGCGCGCAGGTCGGTCGCCATCACGGTCGCGCCCTGCAGCCTGTCCACGCCCTGCACCACCGCGGTGTTGCCGTCGATGCGGATGTCGGCGCCGAGGCGCTGCAACTCGACCGCGTGCATGAAGCGGTTCTCGAAGATGGTCTCGCGGATCATCGCCACGCCCTTGGCGACCGCATTGAGCGCCATGAACTGCGCCTGCATGTCGGTCGGGAAGGCCGGATAAGGCGCGGTGCGCAGGCTCACGGCATTGAGCCGTGCCGGCGCGGTCAGGCGGATCGCGTCGCGCTCCGACACCACCTCGCAGCCGGCGTCCATGAGCTTGTCGATCACTGCGTCGAGGTAGCAGGACGAGGTGCCGGTCAGGCGCACCGAACCACCGGTGACCGCCGCCGCGCACAGGTAGGTACCGGTCTCGATGCGATCGGGCATGATGCGGTGGGTCGCGCCGTGGAGCCGCTCGACGCCGCGGATGCGGATCACGTCGCTGCCGGCGCCCGAGATCTGCGCACCCATCGCCACCAGGCAGTTGGCGAGATCGACCACCTCGGGCTCGCGCGCGGCGTTCTCGATCACGGTTTCACCATCGGCCAGCGCCGCGGCCATCATCAGGTTCTCGGTACCGGTCACCGTCACCATGTCGGTGAACAGGCGCGCGCCCCTCAGGCGCGGCACGGTCGCATGCACATAGCCGTGCTCGACACCCACCGCCGCGCCCATGGCCTGCAGGCCCTTGATGTGCTGGTCCACCGGACGCGCGCCGATCGCACAGCCGCCGGGCAGCGACACCCGCGCCTCGCCGCAGCGCGCGACCAGCGGGCCGAGCACCAGGATGGAAGCGCGCATGGTCTTGACCATCTCGTAAGGTGCGACCGGATTGTCGAGCGCGGAGGCGTCGAGCATCACCACGTCGGCCTCGCGCTTGACGCGCACGCCCATCTGAGCGAGCAGCGCCAGCAGGGTATCGATGTCGTTGAGACGCGGAACGTTGGTGAAGGTGACCGGCTCCGCGGTCAGCAAGGCCGCGCACAGGATGGGCAGGGCGGCGTTCTTGGCGCCGGAAATGGCGATCTCGCCCGCCAGGCGGGCGCCGCCTTCGATCAGCAGTCTGTCCATGCGCGGCTCACATCCCGAGTTCGCCGCGGCCTTCTTCCCACTGCGCGGGCGTGAAGGTCTGCAGCTGCAGGGCGTGAATCTCGTTACCCATCAGGCGGCCCAGGGTGGCATACACCGCCTGGTGCTGGCGCACCTTCATCTTGCCCTCGAAGGCAGCGCTGACGACGATGCCGCGAAAATGCACACCATCCTCGCCCTCGATGACCACCAGCTCGCAGGGCAGGCCCTGCTCGATCAGGCGCTTGACTTCACTTGCTTCGAACATTTGGAATCCTTTACGAACGCAACTTGTAACCGCGCGCGAGCATCGCCAGGGTGAGCGCCGCGAGCAGGACGAAACACAGGCCCACGACGCCGAGCGAAAGCCAGGGCGAGGTGTCCGATTGACCGAAGAAACCGTAGCGGAACCCGTCGATCATGAAGAAGAAGGGGTTGAAATGCGACACGTCCTGCCAGAACCGTGGCAGCGAGTGGATGGAGTAGAACACCCCCGACAGCATCGTCAGCGGCATGATGAGGAAGTTCTGGAAGGCGGCGAGCTGGTCGAACTTGTCCGCCCAGATCCCCGCGATCACCCCGAGCGAACCGAGGATCGCGCCGCCGAGCACGGCAAAGCCCAGCACCCACAGCGGATGCGCCATCGGCACCACGACGAAGGCGGCCGACACCGCGAGCACGCCCGCCCCCACCATCAAGCCCCGCAGGATCGAGGCGATCACGTAGGCAGCGTAGAACTCGCGGTAGGACAAGGGCGGCAGCAGCACGAAGATGATGTTGCCGGTGATCTTGCTCTGGATCAGCGAGGACGAGCTGTTGGCGAAAGCGTTCTGCAGCACCGACATCATCACCAGGCCGGGCACCAGGAAGCTGGTGTAGGCGACCTCGCCGTAGACCGTGACGTGGCGGTCGAGCACATGGGAGAAGATGAGCAGGAACAGCAGCGCGTTGAGGACCGGCGCAGCGACGGTCTGGAAGCTGACCTTCCAGAAGCGCAGCACTTCCTTGTAGAGGAGGGTGCGGAAGCCGGCGAGCGGCGACTCGGCCGCCATCGGCTCGATGCGCGGGACGGCGTGGGGAGATTGTTCAGGCACGGTTCATCACCTCGACGAAGACGCGTTCGAGATCGGGCTCGCCAAGCCGCATCTCGACGAGGCCGGCTCCACCCTCGCGCAGACGGGCGAGCAAGGTCTCCACCTCGCCATAGCTGTCGAAGGCGAAGTCCACCCAGCTGCCCTCGCCGGCGCTGCCGCCGAGCTCGACGCCGCGCGCGGGGTGCTCCAGGCGCACGGACAGGCTGTGGGTGGCGAAGCGGCGCAGCAGGTTGGCGGTCGTGTCGAGCGCCACGATGCGCCCGGCCTTGAGCATCGCGATGCGTCCGCACAAGGCCTCGGCCTCTTCCAGATAATGCGTGGTGAGCACGATGGTGTGGCCGTCGCGGTTGAGCTTGCGGATGAACTGCCACAGGCCCTGGCGGAGCTCCACATCCACGCCCGCGGTGGGCTCGTCGAGCACGATCACCGGCGGCCGGTGGACCAGCGCCTGTGCCACCAGCACGCGCCGCTTCATGCCGCCCGAGAGCATGCGCATGTTGGCGCTCGCCTTGTGGGTCAGGTCGAGGCTGGCGAGGATCTCGTCGATCCAGTCGTCGTTGCTGCGGATGCCGAAGTAGCCCGACTGGATGCGCAGCAGCTCGCGCACCGAGAAGAAGGGATCGAAGACGAGCTCCTGCGGCACCACGCCGAGGTTGCGGCGGGCGTTGCGATAGTCGACGACGACGTCGTGCCCCATGATCGCGAGCGTCCCGCTGTCGGGCCGCACCAGACCGGAGAGTGCCGAGATCAGCGTGGTCTTGCCCGCACCGTTGGGGCCGAGCAGGCCGAAGAACTCGCCCTGGCCAACCTCGAGGTCGACCCCGCCGAGCGCCTTCAGGCTGCCGTAGTGCTTGCTTACACCCTGGATACGGATCGCCGGCGTGCTCATGCGGCGCGCTCCAGCGGCAGCAGGCCGTCGATATCGTAGAGCGCAGCCAGGCTGGTCAGCCCGGCAGGCGGGTTGCGCAGCATCAGCGCGTGGCCGGCCGCACGCGCGCAGCGCATCCAGTCGAGGATCAGCGCGAGCGCCGCGGAGTCCGCGGCGGAAACCGCCGCGAGATCGACCACCAGGTCGCCCGCGCGCGCGCGCCGCTGCCCCTCGGCGAGCAGCGCCGGCGCGCTCTGCATGGTCAGCGCGCCCGCGGGCGCGAACAGCGCGGGATCGCTCACGCGCCGCGCCCCGCGTCGCCCTGGCTCATGCCCTGCTGCTCGGCGAGCGCGCGGTTGCGCTCCTCGAGCGAGCGGATCAGGCCATCGATGCCACCGCGCGCAATCTCCTGTCCGAAGCTGCTGCGGTAGTTGGTGACCAGGCTGACGCCGGCGACGATCACGTCGAACACCTTCCAGCCCTGTTCGCCCTTCTCCAGCATGTAGTCGATGCCGATCGGTTGCGCACCGGCCTGCACCACCTCGGTGCGGACCTGCACCCTCGTGTCTGCAGGGGCGAAGCGCGAGGGACGGAACTCGATGCGCTGGTCGCGGTACTGCGTCAGCGCGTTTGAATAGGTACGCACCAGCAGGGTGCGGAAGGCATCGGTCAGCCTGGTCTGTTGCTCGGCGCTGGCCTGGCGCCAGTCGCGCCCGACCGCGAGCATGGTCATGCGGCGGAAGTCGAAGTGCGGCAGCACCTTGGCGTCGACCAGCGCGATCACGCGCTGGGTGTCGCCGGCCTGGATCGCCTTGTCGGCGCGCACGATCTCGAGCACTTCGGTGGTGACGTCGCGCACGAGCACATCGGGCGCCTTGTCGGCGCTGGCCGTCGCGGGCAGCGCGGCGCCGAGCAAGGCGCAAAGAAGGAAGGCGCGGAGGAAATCGAGGATCTTGTTCATGGTTCTCGCTTACTGGACGGATTGGCGGGCGACGCGGCGGCCGGCCGTGGCCGGGCTCGCACCGATGTCCGCGTGTTCGAGGTTCCCGACCGCAGAGGCCGCGGCCGTATCGACGTCGCCACCGGGCGGTGCGGCCGACTGTTCGTCGAAATCTTCGTACACGCGTTCCTGGCGGCCATCGCTGACCTTGTAACGGCGTTGTTCGAGATAGAAGTCGCGCACGAAGACATAGCGGTCGAGCGCCGCCTCCTCGAGCGTGCGGTCGGCACCGAGCAGCGTGGAGCGGAGGTGCACAACGCGCGTGCCCAGCACGGTGTTGCGCGTCGCCACGTGATCGATGCTGAAAGGCTCGTTGGCGATGAAGTCGGCGGGCAGCGCGACCGCATCCCGCACGGTCCGCGGACCGAAGAAGGGCAGCACGATGTAGGCGCCCTCGCCCACGCCCCAACGGCCGAGCGTCTGCCCGAGGTCCTCGTCGTGCTTGGGCAGGCCCGCCTCGCCGGCGACGTCGAGCAGGCCGAGCAGGCCCCAGGTGGAATTGAGCGCGAAGCGCATCAAATCGCCCATGCCCTCGGCGACCTTGCCCTGCAGCAGGTTGTTGAGCGCGACCCAGGGATCGCCGAGGTTGCCTAGCACGTTGCCGACACCGGTACGCACCGGATGCGGCAGCACCGCCTCGTAGACCTGGGCTGCGGGCTTGATCACCACCTTGTCGACCTGTTCGTTGAAGCCGAACATCGCGCGGTTGTAGCCCTCGAGTGGATCATCGGGATTCGCGGTGGTCGCACAGCCGGTGGCGAGCGCGGCCGACAGCGCGGCCGCGACCAGGCCTGCACGGGAGGAGCGGAAGACGTTTCGCATTGCTGTTTTCTCCGGAGTTCCTTGCCGACCTACTGGGCGGGCGCGTCGGCGGCGCGGTCGAACATGAACTGGCCGATGAGTTTCTCCAGCACCACCGCGGACTGCGTGATCAGCACGCGGTCGCCACCCTTGAGCATCGCGGTGTCGGCACCGGCCTCCAGCCCCACGTACTGCTCGCCGAGCAGGCCGGAGGTGAGGATGGACGCGGTGGTGTCGGCGGGAAACGCATAGCGCTTGTCGATCTCGAGCTCGACCACCGCGCGGTAGATCGCGGGATCGAAGCGGATCACCGCGACCCGGCCCACGAGGACGCCGGAGCTCTTGACCGGCGCGCGCACCTTGAGCCCGCCGATGTTGTCGAAGGGGGCCTCGACGCGATAGGTCTCGGCGCCGTCGAGGCCGGAGAAATTGCCGACCTTCATGGCGAGGAACACCAGCGCGGCAAAGCCGATCGCCACGAAGAGGCCGACCCACAGGTCGAGCGCGGTACGACTCATCATCAACCCCTGAACATGAAGGAGGTAAGCACGAAATCCAGCGCCAGGATCGCCAGCGCGGAGGTCACCACGGTGCGGGTGATCGCGCGCGACACGCCCTCGGCGGTCGGCTGGCAATCGTAGCCCTCGAACACCGCGATCAGCGACACCACGGTGCCGAACACCGCGGACTTGATCACGCCGTTGACGACGTCGTAGCGGAACTCGACCGCGGCCTGCATCTGCGACCAGAACGCGCCGTCATCGACGCCGATCACGACCACGGTGATCACCCAGCCGCCGAACACGCCCATCGCCGAGAACAGCGCCGCCAGCAGCGGCATCGACAGCACGCCACCCCAGAAGCGCGGCGCGACCACGCGCGCGATCGGGTTGACCGCCATCATGTCCATCGCCTTCAACTGCTCGGTGGTCTTCATCAGGCCGATCTCGGCGGTGATCGCCGAGCCGGCGCGGCTGGCGAACAGCAGCGCGGCGATCACCGGACCGAGCTCGCGCAGCAGCGACAGCGCCACCATCACCCCCACCGCGTCGGCCGAGCCGTAGCGCTGCAGGATGTCGTAGCCCTGCAGCCCGAGCACGAGACCGACGAAGAGCCCCGAGACCATGATGATCAGCAGCGACAGCACGCCGTTGAAATAGAGCTCGCGGATGGTGAGATGGATGCGCCGCAGCGACTGCCCGGAGTTCAGCAGCACCGCGAACAGGAAGCGGGTGGCGAAGCCCAGGCGCCAGATGCCATCGATGGTCAGCGCACCGATGCGGCGCAGCGCGGAGGCGATCGCGCTCATGCGCCCTCCCCGCCGAGCAGGCGCTCGATCGGCTCGGCCGGATAGTGGAAGGGCACCGGCCCGTCGGCCTCGGCGTGGACGAACTGATGCACGAAGGGATCCCTCGAGGCGCGGATCTCGTCCGGCGTGCCCTGCGCCACGATGCGGCCGTCGGAGACGAAGTAGATGTAGTCCACGATCGCCAGCGACTCGTGCACGTCGTGGGTCACCATCACCGAGCTCGCGCCGAGCGCGTCGTTGAGCTTGCGGATGAGCTGGCCGATGATGCCGAGCGAGATCGGGTCGAGGCCGGCGAAGGGCTCGTCGTACAGGATCAGCATCGGGTCGAGCGCCACCGCGCGCGCCAGCGCCACCCGCCGCGCCATGCCGCCCGAGAGCTCGTTGGGATGCAGCTTCGCCGCGCCGCGCAGCCCCACCGCCTGCAGCTTCATCAGCACCAGGTCGCGCACCATGCCCGCGGGCAGGTCGGTGTGCTCGCGCAGCGGGAAGGCCACGTTGTCGAACACGCTCATGTCGGTGAACAGCGCGCCGAACTGGAACAGCATGCCCATGCGCCGACGCAGCGCGTAGAGCTCGCTGCCCGACAGCCGCGCCACGTCGCGCCCCTCCACCTCCACGGTGCCGCCGGTCGCGCGCAGTTGCCCGCCGATCAGGCGCAGCAGCGTGGTCTTGCCGCAGCCGCTGCCGCCCATGATGGCGACCACCTGGCCGCGATGCACGCTCAGGTCGATGCCGCGCAGCACCTCGCGCTCGCCATAGGCGAAGCGCACGTCGCGCAGCGAAACCAGCGGGGAGGGATGTGGGGCGGACACGGTCACGTCGATCGGCCGAATGTGAAAACTCTTGAATATATCAGAGATTTGCGCCCGCTGGCGGACTGATGCTGCAGCGCAGCAAGCAGGTCCGGGCCATTCCCCCGCAGGACACCTCCTCCGCTCCGGTGACGACCGCGGCACCCAGAAAATAATTCCATGCGCTTATTCACATTTTATTTCAATACGAATAGCATGTTCGCATGACATGCACATCGACCGACCTGCGCAGGCTGCTCGCGACCGCGGCGCTTCTGGCGACCGCTGCATGTGCGCCGCTCGGCCGCCCGCCCGCACTCGAGGGGCATCTCGACAAGCGCACCGCGATCGCGCCCACCGCGCCTGTCGGCACGGCGACAAGAAGCCTCGCGCCGACGATCGCGGAGTCGCCTTCTTCCGGCCGAGGCGCTGCAACGGGCGCGCCTCCGCCCGCTCCGGCCCGCGGGCGAGCAGATCCCGCGGTGCGCGGATACTCGATCGACGTTTTCGACATCCCGGCCGAGCAGCTGCTGCTCGCCATCGGCCGCGACGCCGGGCTGGAGCTCGACCTCCATGCCGGAATCACCGGAAACGTCAGCCTGCAGGCCCACGACCGCCCGCTCGGCGAGCTGCTGGAGCGCATCGCCCGCCAGGTCGACCTGCGCTATGAGCTGCGCGGCCGCCACCTGCGCGTGCGCCCCGACACCCCCTACATCCGCAGCTATGCGGTGGACTATGTGAACCTGAGCCGCGACATGCGCGGCACCGTCGCCACCAGCACGCAGATCGCCACCTCGGGCAGCGCCGGCGGCGCCGGTCAGCGCGCGTCTTCGACAGGCGGCGCTGGCAACGCCTCGATCACCCAGATCGAGACGCGCTCGGCCAACGACTTCTGGAACACGCTCGAGCACAACCTCGCCGCCATCCTCGCCGGGCCGGGGCGCGCGCCCGACTGCGGGGGCGAGCGCCGCGGCGAGTCCCCCGCCGGCTGCCGCAACGCCGACCTGATGCTCAACCGCGAGAGCGGCATCGTCATGGCGCGCGCCACCCAGCGCCAGCACGAGCAGCTGGAGGCCTTCCTCGCGGGGGTGCAGCGCGCGGCGCGGCGCCAGGTGATGATCGAAGCCACGATCGTCGAGGTCACCCTCGCCGACGGCTACCGCCAGGGCATCGACTGGACCCGGCTCGGCGTGCCGAGCTGGAGCGTGCGCCCGCGCGGCAGCGGCGACGCCACACCCGGCCAGCCCACGCTGAGCTACCTGTCGGCCAACTCCGACATCCGTCTCGAACTGCTGGAGACCTTCGGCACCGTCAAGGTGCTCTCCAGCCCGCGCCTGTCGGTGCTCAACAACCAGACCGCGATGCTCAAGGTCGTCGAGGAGGTCGTCTACTTCCTCGTAGACAGCACCACCACCGAGTACGACGACCGCAAGCAGGCCCGCATCTCCGCGACCACCACGCCGCAATCGGTCTCGGTCGGCATGGTCATGTCGGTCACGCCACAGATCTCCGCCGACGGCGACATCACCCTCAACGTGCGGCCGACCATCTCGGGCATCTCCGGCTTCAAGGACGACCCCAACCCCTCGCTCGGCGACATCCCCAACCGCGTGCCGCAGATCCGCACACGCGAAATCGAGTCCATGCTGCGCCTGCGCAGCGGCGAGGTCGCCGTCCTCGGCGGGCTGATGGAGGACCGCATCGACCACGACACCGGCCGCATCCCGCTGTTCGGCGACCTGCCCGTGGTCGGCGAACTGTTCACCCGCCGCGACAACAACGTGCGCCGCACCGAGCTGCTCATCTTCCTGCGCCCGCTGCTGATCGACGAGCCGGGCATGCGCGGCGGCTACGCCGAATACGCCGGCCACCTGCCCGACGACGACTTCCTCCTCGACTCGCCCTCGCCCGGCCAGCGCAACTTCCCCCACCTGCCGCTGCGCCCGCTGCTCGCCCCCGCAGGCGCGGTCTCCGCCGCCGAAGGCTTTTCGGAAGCGGCCTATCCCGACCCTGCCGATCCCCGCTCTCCTGCCGCCTCCTCCACGTCCGCCAGCGCCGCCAACGCGGATGCCGGCACGAGCCCGCCATGAACGCTCCGCTCCCCATCGGCCAGATCCTCATCGCCGCCGGCCTGATCGGCGAGGACCAGCTCCGCATCGCGCTCCACGAGCAACGCGGCCGCGCCCGGCCGCTCGGCCGCGTGCTGGTCGAACTCGGCTTCGTCAGCGAGGCCGCGCTGCGCGAGGCGCTCGCCGCACGCAGCGGCCTGCCCTGCGTCGACCTGGCCAGCGCGCTCGCCGACCCCGACGCGATCGCGCGCGTGCCGCAGGCGCTCGCAAGGCGCCACCGCCTGCTGCCGCTCCAGTACGACGCCGCCCGCCACCGCCTGATCGTCGCGATGGCCGACGCCCACGACATCGTCGCCCTCGACCGTCTGCGTGCCGAGCTCGGGCCGGACGTGCACGTCGAACTGCGCCTGGCCGGCGACAACGAACTCGGCCGCGCGATCGAACAGCACTACGGTCAGGCGAGCTCGATCGAGGACATGGTGCGCGAGCTCGAACGCCGCGCCGGACAGCCCATCGCTGGCGCGCGCGACCCGCAACTCGTCGTGCGCCTGGTCGACGCCCTGCTCGCCGAGGCCGCCGCGCGCGGCGCCTCCGACCTGCACCTGGAGCCCGAGGCCGGCTTCCTGCGCGTGCGCCACCGCATCGACGGCACGCTGCGCCAGGTGCGCGCGATGCACAAGTCGTGCTGGGCGGAGCTCGCCGTGCGCATCAAGGTGCTCGCCGGCATGGACATCGCCGAGTCGCGCAGCCCGCAGGACGGGCGCATCGGCCTTGCGCTCGGCGGCCGGCCGATCGACTTCCGCGTCGCCACCCAGCCCACCTTGCACGGCGAGAACATCGTGCTGCGCATCCTCGACCGCGACAAGGGCATCGTCCCGCTCGACGCGCTCGGCCTCGACCCCGCGCAACGCGCCGCCCTCGACCGCATCCTCGCCCGCCCCGAGGGCCTGATCCTGGTGGTCGGTCCCACCGGCAGCGGCAAGACCACGACGCTGTACTCCATGCTCGGCCACCTCAACACCGAGGCGGTCAACATCATGACTCTGGAAGATCCGGTCGAGTATCCGCTCGCGCTGATCCGCCAGACCCAGGTCGGCGACGCCTCACGGCTCGACTTCGCCGACGGCGTGCGCGCGCTGCTGCGCCAGGACCCCGACGTGATCCTGATCGGCGAGATCCGCGACGCCGACACCGCCACCATGGCCTTGCGCGCCGCACTCACCGGCCACCAGGTGTTCGCCACCCTGCACGCCAACTCGATCTTCGGCGCGCTGCCGCGCCTGCACGAGATCGGCATCGGCGCCGAACTGCTCGCCGGCAACCTGTGCGGCATCCTCGCCCAGCGCCTGGTGCGCCGGCTGTGCCCCACCTGCCGCGAGCCGGTGCCGGACGACGCCCCCGAGCGTCACCTGCCCGGCCTCGCCGCCGATGCCCCGCCAGCGCCGAGCTGGCGCGCGCGCGGCTGCCCCGAATGCGACTTCCGCGGCTATCGCGGCCGTCTCGCGATCATGGAGATCCTGCCCTTCGACGCCGAGCTCGACGAGCTCGTCGCACGCCGCGCCAGCCCGGGCGAGCTGCGTGCAGCCACACGCACGCGCGGCCATCGCAGTCTGGCCGAGGACGGACTGCGCCGGGTGCTCGACGGCAGCACCAGCCTCGCCGAGCTCGCCCGCGTGGTCGACCTCTCCGCGCTCGCGGCTACGGCGAAGACCGCGCACGGAGGTGAGGCATGAGCGTGCCCCTGCGGCCGCCCGAAGGGCAGCGCGCTCGTCCGCCGCGGAGGATGTCGCGCAGCGACGGGAGGAATGCCCCATGAGCACCTGGCGCTACCGCGCGCTCGCTGCCGATGGCCGCCGCGTGCGCGGCGAGCTCGATGCGGCCGACCTCGGCGAACTCGAGTGCCTGCTCGAAGCGCGCGCCCTGTTGCTGATCGACGCCCAACCACGCGGCGTGCGCGGCCTGCTGCCGCGCCGGCGCATCGCGCGCCGCGAGCTGATTCCCTTCTGCTACCACCTCGAGCAACTCCTCGCCGCCGGCGTGCCGCCCTTCGAGAGCCTGGCCTTGCTGCGCGACGCCGGCGCCGAGCCGCGGCTGCAGCAGGTGATCGGCGCACTGATCGCGGACGTCGAGCGCGGCCTGCCGCTGTCGGGCGCCGCCGCTCGCCAGCCCGAGGCCTTCTCCGCGGTCGCGGTGAGCCTGCTGCGCGCGGGCGAGCAGGCCGGCCGCCTGCCCGAGGCGATCCGCGACATCGGCGCCGCGCTCGCGCAGGAAGAAGAACTCGCCAGCCACGCGCGCCGCATCGCGATCTATCCCGCCATCGTCGCCACGGTGCTGCTGGCCGCGGTGGTGGTCGCCCTCATCCACGTGGTGCCCGAGCTGGAGCGTCTGCTGCGCGGCACCGGCCAGCGCCTGCCGCTGCAGACGCGCATCCTGGTGGGACTGTCCGCGGCGGTGCGCGACTGGGGCTGGGCCATGCTGCTCGTCACGCTCGCCGGCGCGGCGAGCAGCGCCCACGCGCTCGCCCGCTCCGAAGCGCTGCGCACCCGCGTGCACGCCCTGCTGTTGCAACTGCCGCTGGTCGGCGGGATCCTGCACAAGCTCGCCCTCGCGCGCTTCGCCGCGCTCTTCGCCACCCTCTACGGCGCCGGCATCAACGTCATCGACGCGCTCCACACCAGCACCGGCGCCACCGCCAACCTCGCCCTGCGCGCCGGACTGCGCGAGGCCACGGGCGCGATCGAGCAGGGCCGCCCGATCTCGGTCGCCTTCGAGGCGACCCGGGTCTTCCCGCCCCTCGTCATCCGCATGCTGCGCCTGGGCGAACACACCGGCGCGCTCGACGACGCGCTCGCCAAGGTCGCCAGCCTCTACCGCCGCGACGTCGCCGAGGGCATCGCCCGCCTGCAGGCCGCGGCCGAACCCGCACTCACCATCCTCATGGGCGGCCTGCTGCTGTGGATCGCGAGCGCGGTCCTGGGGCCGATCTACGAGCTCATCACCCGCCTGCCGGTCTGACCATGCGTCGCGAACCCCTGCTCCTCGCCGTGGCCCCGTCCGGCCTCCTCGCATGCATCGGGCATGGAGATGGCATCACCCTCCTCGCTGCCTTCACCTGCGGCGAGGAGGCCGCCTTCGCAAGCTGGCTCGCCCGCCGCCCGCCGGACGAGCCCTGCCGGATGTTGGTCGACCTGCCCGACGAGGCCTACCAGATCGAGGACCTGCCGCGCGTGCGCGGCAGCGACCGTCGCGCCCTGTTCGCGCGCCGACTCGCTCACTGGTTCCCCGAGCCGCGCTTCGCACGCGCCACGCCGCTCGGCGCCCTGCCCGACGGACGCCAGGGCGCCGAGCGGGTGCTTTTCGCCGGAATGGAACGCAGCACCGAACTCCTGCCCTGGCTGGATCGCCTCGCGGCCGACGGACGCCGACCCCAAGTCCTCGTCCCCGCCAGCGCCCTCCTGCCACGCCTGCCCCTGCCGGGAGCACGCCAGCGCCGCCACGGCAAGGCGCCGCCACGGCCGCGCCTGCTCGCCACCCACGGGCGCGCGGGCCTGCGCATTTCGCTGCTGGCCGGCGAACACACCCTGTTCTCCCGCCTCGTGCGCGGCCACGCCGACTCCCTCGCCGATCCGCAAGCGCTGGCGACGGAGCTCGAGCGCACCCGCGACTACCTGGCCGCCCAGCACCGCATCGCCAGCGATGCGCCACTCGATCGCATCGTCGCGGACCTTCCGGCTCAGACCGGGACGGAGCACGCCACACTGCCTCCGATCGGCGTCGCCGCCGCCGACACGCTCGCGGGCTGCGGACTCCCGAACAGCTACGACGCCCATTTGCTGCTCGCCCTGCGCCACGCCCCCACGACGATCGGCTGGCCGCTCGCAGCCGGCGCACGGCGCTGGCCCAGGCTGCCCGAAAGACGCGTGCTCGGCGCGCTCGCGCTCGCCGCCTCGACGATCCTGGGAGCCCTCGTCTGGATGGACCACCAGGCGCAGGTCGAGGCCGCAGCACTGGCCGCGACCGAGCGCGCCCGTGCGGCGCGTGCCGCCGCGCTTGCGGCCGAGGAGGCGGAACTCGCCGCGCGCGAGGCCGAACGCGCCGCGCTCGCCGCCCTCGATGCAGCGCCACCGCCTCTTCCGACCCCAGCGCCGGCACCGGCCGAGCCTGCACCGGCAGCCTGTCCGCCTGCCTCCAGCCCGCCGCCCGGGCCTATCGCCAGGCGCATCGACGGCGTCCTGCGTCGCCCGGATGGCGAGATCCTGCTCTGGGTGGAGGGAACCTGGCAGTCCGCGCGCGCACTCGGCCTGCACCCGATCGCAGGCGACGCCGCGGTAGTAGCGGCGGCCGGCCGGCGCACGCAGCTACGCAGCGGAGAGCTCGTGCCGACCGCCGTCGCAACGGTCACGGCCGGGCCTGGGCAGGCCTACCCCGAGCGCGACGATGCGGCACCCGCAGATCGTGCAGCGGGCCCCGCCGACAGCGCTGCGAGGCCCGGTGTCGACATGCGCGGAGCGCGGCCATGATCCGGAGGGCCCGCCTGCCCTGCCGGGAGCGGCGGCGCCAGCGGGATCCGCACTCCGCTCGCGTGTCCGCGCGGGTGATGCATTCCCGGCGACCCGGCGCGATCCGCGGTCAGGCCCTGATCGCCGCCCTGCTGGTGCTCACCCTGCTCGCGGCGGGCGGCCTGCTCGCCGGCGGCGAACTGCGCGCCCGCGCCCACGCGCTCGCCCACGCGCGCAGCGTCGAGGTGCTCGCCACCGCACGCGCCGCGCTGATCGGCTACGCGATCAGCTACGCCGAGACCCACCCCGGAGAGGGCTACGGTTTCCTGCCCTGTCCGGATGCCGGCAACACCGGCTCCACCCCGATCGGTGCCTGCGGTGCGCGCGGCACCGCCGCGATCGGGCGCCTGCCCTGGCGCACCCTCGGCCTGCCCGAGCTGCGCGACGGCTGGGGCGAATGCCTGTGGTACGCGGTCGCCGGCAGCGTCAAGCACAACCCCAAGCCGGCGGCGTTGAACTGGGACAGCCCGGGCCAGTTCGGCCTGCTCGATCCCGCCGGGCGCAGCCTTCAGGCAGCGTCCGGCGACGGCATGGCGGTGGCGATCGTGTTCAGCCCCGGGCCGCCACGCAGCAGCCAGATCCGTCCGCCCACCCGGGGCACGAGCTGCACAGGCAGCGACTCGGCCGCAGCCGACCTTTCGCACTACCTCGACCCCGGCCATGCGCGCGCAGGCAGCGGGGTGATCGAGATCACCCTCCACCCGGCCACCCTCGACGACGAGGCGCCGAACGACCTCGCCACCTGGATCGGGATCGACGACGTCTTCGACGCACTGCGTCGGCGCCGCGACCACGCCAGCCATCTCGATGCGCTCCTCGCCCGCAGCGCGAACGCGCTTGCCGGCCGGCTTGCGGCGAGCCGCACCGAATGGCTCGCACGCCACGCCCGCCCGCTCGGCACGCTCGCGGTGGGTGTGCTGCCCACGGCGGAGACCCTGGGCATCGCCGCCGCACAACGTCCGCTCATCGACGACTGGCACGAGCAGATCCGCTTCGCCGCCTGCCCCGACGGCAGCGCCTGCATCGGCGTGACGCGGCCCGCGGCACCCGGCGAGCGCTGCCGGGCGGTGCTGGCATTCGGGGGCGAGCGCATCCGCAGCGGCCCCGAGCGCCAACTGCGAACCACCGCTGCCGAGCGCGCCGATCCGGCGGCCTGGTTCGAGGGCCGGAACGTCGCCGCGCTACGCCTGGGCAATCCCGAGTTCGAGGGTGCGGCGCACTTCCGCGTCACCGCGCCCGATCGCCCCGCCAGCGCGGACGTTGTCCGATGCCTGCCCTGACCCCGCCTCCCGCTCGCATGCACAAGCCCGCGCATTCGAGCGCTCCCGCGCGCGGCTTCACGCTGGTCGAGCTCGCCATGGTGCTGGTGATCCTCGCCCTGCTTGGCGGCAGCCTGCTGGTCCCGGTGGCGAGCCGGCTGGAGGCGCGCGACCGCAACGCCACGCTCGAGCGTCTGCACGACATCCAGCTCGCGCTTACCGGCTTCGCCATCATCCACGGCCGCCTGCCCTGCCCGAGCACCGAAACCGATCCCGCCAGCCCTGGCTACGGGCTCGAGGACGGCCCGCCCTGCAACCTCGCGCGCGAGGGCGTGCTGCCCTGGCGCAGCCTGGCGATGCCGGCGACCGACGCCTGGGGCCGCGACCGCCACTCCGCCGCCGACGACTGGACGGGGTACTGGCGCTACCGCGTCGACCCCGCCTTCAGCGTGGCGCCGATCGGCGCCGCCACCACACCCGGCGCGCGCCTGCAGATCCGCGATCACGACGGGCGGCGCATCACCACGACCGACTCGCAGGCGGTCGCGATCGTGTGGTCGACCGGCGCCAACCTGCACGCCGACGGCGACAACACCAGCCACGCCAGCGCCACCCCGAGCTACCAGGCCGGCGAACCGGGCGCCGATTTCGACGATCTGCTCGCCTGGCTCGGGCGCCCGCTGCTGATCGCCCGTCTCGCCCAGGCCGGGCGGCTGTGATCCCGGCCGCGCATCCGCACAAAGCCCTTTCCATCACCACTGCCACATCACCCGGGAGACAAACCATGCAAAAGAAACCGCAAACCGGATTCACCCTCGTCGAGATCGCGATCGTGCTGCTCGTCGTCGGCCTGCTGCTCGGCGGGGTCATGAAGGGGCAGGCGCTGATCGACAGTGCCCGCGTCAAGAACCTCGCCCAGGACCTGCGCAGCGTGCCGGCGATGGTCCATGCCTATCAGGACCGCTTCCGCGCCCTCCCCGGCGACGACCCCGCCGCCGTCCGCCATCTCTGCTCCGGCGGCAGCGGCTGCACCGTGGCCGGCAACGGCAACGGCGTGATCGACGGCACCTGGGATGCGGGCGCCGACACCGAGTCCGTCCGCCTCTGGCAGCACCTGCGCCTGGCCGGCATCGCCACCGGCAGCACCGACACCGCCGACGCCGGCTTCCTGCCGCGCAACGCACTCGGTGGCCGGCTCGGCGTGCAGCGCGGTGGCAGCGTGCTCGGCCTGCCGGGCAGCCTGGTGGTGTGCTCGGACAACGTGCCCGGCAAGCTGGTCACACAGATCGACATCGCGCTCGACGACGGCGACCCCGCAGCCGGCTCGCTGCGTGCCGGCACACCCGGCGACACCGGGCTGGTGGCGATCTCCGCGGCCAACCGGCTGCTCGAAGCGAACGCGCACACGGTGTGTTCGAATCTGTGAGGCGTGAGGCGTGCGGAGCGCGGGCGGCTCAGCCACCCAGCAGGCGCTCCTCGGCTGCTTCCAGGCCGCCGGGGACGCCGAGCAGCACGATCACGTCACCGCTCTGGATGCGTGTCTCGGCACCCGGCGAGAGCGCGCGGATGCCGCGCCGACGCACTGCCGACACCGCCACGCCGAACTCCTCCAGCCCGAGTTCGCCGATGCTGCGCCCGACTCCCGCCGCGCCCTCCGGGACGATCACCGAGCGCAGGCGCGCCTCCGCGCCGGCGCCCGCATCGCCCGCATCGCTGCTGCCCTGGAAGAAGCCGCGCATCAGCGCATAGCGCTGGCTGCGGATCTCGCGGATGCGCCGCACCACGCGACTGAGCGGCACCCCGGTGAGCGCGAGCGCGTGCGAGGCGAGCATGATGCTGGCCTCGAAGGCCTCGGGCACCACCTCGGCCGCCCCCGCCTGGGCAAGCTTCTCCAGGTCGGCCTCGTCGCCGGCGCGCACCACCACCGGCAGGCCGGGACGCAGCGCGTGGACGTGATGGATCACCCGCAGCGCCGCCTCCAGCGCGTCGAAGGACACCACCAGCGCGCTCGCGCGCTGGATGCCGGCGGCGACCAGGGTCTCGCGCCGCGCGGCGTCGCCGTACACCACGGTGTCCCCGGCCGCGCCCGCCTCGCGCACGCGCTCCGGGTCGAGGTCGAGCGCGACGTAGGCGACGTTCTCCTGTTCGAGGAAGCGCGCCAGGTACTGGCCGCTGCGTCCGTAGCCGCACACGATGATGTGGCGCTCGGTGTTGAGCGACTGCGCCGCCACCCGGGTGAGCTCCATCGAGCGCAGCAACCATTCCGAGGCGACGAAGCGCATGACCAGGCGGTCGCTCACCTGCACGATCAGCGGCGCGACCAGCATCGACAGCACCAGCGCGGCCACCGCGGCCTGGGCGAGGCCGTAGGGCATCAGCCCGAGGTCGAGGATCTGCGACAGCAGGACGAAACCGAACTCGCCGCCCGCGCACAACCACAGCCCGGAGCGCATCGCCGTGCCCGCCGGCGAACCGAACACGCGCGAGGCCGCGAACACCAGCCCGAACTTGAGCACCAGCAGCGCGCCGAGCAGGCCGAGCACCGCCGGCAGGTTGCGCACGATCTCGGCGACGTCGAGCAACATGCCGACGGTGACGAAGAAGAGCCCGAGCAGCACGTCGCGGAAGGGCTTGATGTCCTCTTCCACCTGGTAGCGGTACTCGGTCTCCGAGATCAGCATGCCGGCAAGGAAGGCGCCGAGCGCGAGCGACAGCCCGACCCGCTCGGACAGCCAGGCCAGCCCGAGCGTGATCAGCAGCACGTTGAGCATGAAGAGCTCGCCCGAGCGCCGCCGCGCCATCACGGTGAACCACCAGCGCATCAGGCGCTGGCCGAAGACCAGCACCAGCGAGAGCAGGAAGACCACCTTGAAGGCCGCCAGGCCGAGGGTGAACATCATCTCCTCGGCCGGGCGCGACAGCGCCGGCAGCAGGATCAGCAGCGGCACCACCGCGATGTCCTGGAACAGCAGCACGCCGATCACCTCGCGGCCATGACGGCTGTCGAGCTCCATGCGGTCGGCGAGCAGCTTGGAGAGGATCGCGGTGGACGACATCGCCAGCGTGCCGCCGAGCGCGAAGCTGGTGATCCAGCCCAGCCCGCCGAGGCGACCGAGCAGGGTGGCGAGCGCGATCGTCGTCAGCACCTGGGCGAGTCCGAGCCCGAACACGATGCGCTTCATCGCCATCAGGCGCCCGAGCGAGAACTCCAGCCCGATCGAGAACATCAGGAACACCACGCCGAACTCGGCGAGGTGGCGCGCGCCGGCGGACTCCTGCATCAGGTCGAGCGCATGCGGCCCGCCGAGCGCGCCGACGAGCAGGTAGGCGAGCACCGGCGGCAGGTTCATGCTGCGGAAGAGGGCCACCATCACCACGGCGGCGGCCAGCAGCAGGACCACGAATTCGAGGGTATTCAGCATGGAAGCCCGGCCGCGTGTGGCGCCAGCGCTGCCGGGCGGCGGCGCGGGTGTTTGGTATACAATCCGCTCGATCGGGAGCTTGCCGGCAACGGCGCGCCGTCATCCCGTCGAGCCACCGGTCTCCCTTCCGCGCCAGTTTAAAGCATCGAATCCATGGACCCAATTTCCGCTTCGGGCGAAAGCCGAGCCGTCGCCCTCGCCCGCCGCGTGCTGCGCATCGAGGCCGACGCCGTGGCCGCGCTCGGGGCGCGCATCGGCGAGGAATTCGAGCGCGCGGTCGAGATCATCCTCGCGCGCCATGGCCGGGTGATCGTCACCGGCGTTGGCAAGTCGGGCCACATCGGCCGCAAGCTCGCCGCCACGCTCGCCAGCACCGGCACCCCGGCCTACTTCGTGCATGCCGCCGAGGCCGCACACGGCGATCTCGGCATGATCACCCCGGAAGACGTGGTGATCGCACTGTCGAACTCCGGCTCCAGCGAGGAGCTGCTCACCATCGTGCCCCTGGTCAAGCGCCAGGGCGCCCGCCTGATCGCGATGACCGGCAAGCCGGACTCGCCGCTCGCACGCGAGGCCGATGCGCATCTGGACGCCGGCGTGGCCGAGGAGGCCTGCCCGCTCAACCTCGCGCCCACCGCGAGCACCACGGCGGCGCTCGCGCTCGGCGACGCGCTCGCGGTCGCGCTGCTCGACGCCCGCGGCTTCGCCGCCGAGGATTTCGCCCGCTCCCACCCCGGCGGCGCGCTCGGTCGCCGGCTGCTGACCCACGTCGGCGACGTCATGCGTCCCGCGCCGGCGGTCCCGCGCGTGGGCAGCGACGCCCCCCTCACCCAGGCCTTGCTGGCGATGACCGCCGGCGGCATGGGCATGACCGCGGTGGTCGACGCCGACGAGGTGCCCGTGGGCATCTTCACCGACGGCGACCTGCGGCGCGCGCTGGAGAAGGGCTGCGACGTGCGCAGCGCGCGCGTCAGCGAGGTCATGACGCGCAGTCCGCGCAGCATCGCGCCCGGCGCGCTCGCGGCCGAGGCCGCCGCGACGATGGAGAACATGCGCATCAGCCAGCTCCTGGTGCTCGACGACGCCGGCCGGCTCGCCGGTGCGCTCACCACCCACGACCTGATGCTCGCGAAGGTCATCTGAATGCGGGTCGACACCTGGCGCCTGTATCCGGTCTTCGCCCTCGCGCTGCTGGCGGGCGGATCGGTGTGGCTCGAGCGCATCACCCGGATCGACGATCCGGCGGCGAGCATCGAGCAGACCGGTCCGGACTTCATCGCCCACGACACCCGCGTGGTCGGCTTCGGCGCCGACGGTGCGCAGCGCTACGAGCTGGTGGCCGAACGCCTGGAGCATTTCCCCGTCGGCGACATCACCCGGCTGCACACGCCCCGCCTGCAGCTGCACGGCGCGGAAGGCACGACCACGATCACCGCGCGCGCGGCCGACGTCTCGCCCGGTGGCGAGCAGGTGGACCTCACCGGCGAAGTGCGCGTGCGGCGTCCGGGCCAGGCCGGGGCGCTGCCGCTCGCACTCGACTCGGAGACGCTCGCGGTGTGGCCGGACGCCCAGCGCGCGCACACCGACTCGCCGGTCCTGATGACCCGCGGCGCCGGGCGCGCGACGGCCAAGGGCATGCGCGCGGACAACCTGTTCGGCACGCTCGAACTCATCGGCGAGGTCAGCACGACGATGCCACCCCGCCGCCAAGGATCCCCCTCATGAAGCGAATCCTCCTCGCTACCGTGGCCGCGCTGCTCGCCGCCGTCACCACCCCGGCGCTCGCCGAGAAGGCCGACCGCGACCAGCCGGTCAACATCGAGGCCGACCGCCTCACGGTGGACGACCGCAACAAGGTGCACATCTTCGAGGGCAGCGTGGTCCTGACCCAGGGCACGCTCACCATCCGCGGCGACAAGCTGGTCGTGACGCAGGACGCCGCCGGCTTCCAGAACGGCGTCGCCACCGCAGCCGGCAAGGGCTTGGCCACCTTCCGCCAGCGCCGCGACGGCAGCGCCGAATACGTCGAAGGCGAGGCCGAACGCATCGAGTACGACAGCCGGACCGAGAAGGCCAGGCTCTTCAACCGCGCCAAGGTGAGCAGCGGCGGCGACCAGGTCAGCGGTCACTACATCGAGTACGACGCGATCACCGAGAACTATCTCGCCACCAACGCCCCGGGCAGCCGCCAGGGTGCGCCCGCGGGCCGGGTGCGCGCGGTGATCCAGCCCAAGTCCGACGGACAGCCCTCCGGCGGACAATGATTCCCCCCCCCCACGATCGGATAACCAGAAAGGAGACAGCATGAGCTTCGAGATGATCCTCGCCGAGAAACGCGGCCGTGTCGGCCTCATCACCCTCAACCGCCCCAAGGCGCTCAACGCGCTCAACGATCAGGTGGTGAACGAGATCACCGCCGCCCTCAACGACTTCGAGTCCGACGATGGCATCGGTGCCATCGTCATCACCGGCTCGGAGAAGGCCTTCGCCGCAGGCGCCGACATCGGGGCGATGGCGAACTTCTCCTACATGGATGCCTACAAGAGCGAGTACATCACGCGCAATTGGGAGCGCGTGAAGACCTGCCGCAAGCCGGTGATCGCCGCGGTGGCGGGCTTTGCGCTCGGCGGCGGCAGCGAGCTGGCGATGATGTGCGACATCATCATCGCCGCGGACACCGCGAAGTTCGGCCAGCCGGAAGTCAAGCTCGGCACCCTGCCCGGCGCGGGCGGCACGCAGCGCCTGCCGCGCGCGGTGGGCAAGGCGAAGGCGATGGAGCTGTGCCTGACCGGACGCATGATGGACGCGGTCGAAGCCGAGCGCGCCGGCCTGGTCGCGCGCGTGGTGCCGGCCGACAAGCTGCTCGAGGACGCGCTCGCTACCGCGGAAACCATCGCCGGCTACTCGCTGCCGGTGGTCATGATGATCAAGGAATCGATCAACCGCGCCTTCGAGAGCAGCCTCAACGAGGGCCTGCTGTTCGAGCGCCGCGTCTTCCACTCCGCGTTCGCGCTCAACGACCAGAAGGAAGGCATGGCGGCCTTCGTCGAGAAGCGCAAGGCGAACTTCCGCCACGACTGATCGTCCCGCGCTCGATCCGCACCGCGGCCGGCGTCCAGCCGGCCGCTTGCGTTTACCCGCGGGAAGACGTCATGCGCCTGCAACCCGTGCCCGGCACACTGCTTCGGCGTACTCGCCGCCCGTGCAATGCAACACCCCGAACCCTTCACCGGACGAAATGGCGTCCTGGCGCAAGTGATTGATTCCTTCAATCAATCCGGGATGTTGCGACGCACCAAAATATGCTTGACAGCCTCGATCGGGTCCGTATAATCCGAACCATGCTGCAACGCAACATCGCAGCTACCCGAGCGATGTTGATGCACCCACACTTTCCAAGGAGATCCACATGAGCAACTTCGTCACCCCCGAGCAGTTCACCGCCGCCAACAAGGCCAACATCGAGACCCTGCTGACCCTGGCCAACACCGCCTTCGCCAGCGCCGAGCGCCTCGCCGCCCTGAACCTGAACACCGCCCGTTCGCTGCTGGAAGACGGCGTGGCCAACACCAAGGCCCTGCTGGCTGCCAAGGACGTGCAAGAGCTGGTGAACCTGCAGGTTTCGCTGGCCCAGCCGATCGTCGAGAAGGCCGTCGCCTACGCCCGCAGCGTCTACGAGATCTCGTCGCAGAGCCAGGAAGAGATGTCGAAGGTCTTCGAAGGCCAGGTCGCCGAGCTCAACAAGGGCGTCGCCACCGCGCTCGACAAGGCTGCCAAGTCGGCTCCCGCCGGTTCGGACGTCGCCGTCGCCGCTGTCAAGTCGGCCATCGCCGCCGCCAACAGCGCCTACGACAGCATGAGCAAGGCCGCCAAGCAGGTCGCCGAGATCGCCGAAGCCAACGTGGCTGCCGCGACCAACGCCACCGTCAAGGCCGTCAGCACCACCGCCAAGACCACCGCCAAGAAGGCTGCCTAAGCTTCCTCCGGCACCGTCTGGCAAAAAGGCCCCGCGTGCGGGGCCTTTTTGCGTCTACCGGCTGGTGACGCGGCAGGGCGCGGACTGCAGCGGAAACGCACGCACGCCGCTTCAGTCGTAGCGGATGTAACGGAAGCGGTCGTCCGCGTTCGGCGTGCCTTCGAGCGCCCCGCCCTCGCGCGCGGGCTGCCAGTGCACGACCTCCTCGATCTTGCGCGCGAGCGCGAAATCGCGTGCGGTGATGCCGCGCGGCGAATGCGTGGACAGGCGCACCCGCACCCGGTCCCAGCACAGCTCCAGCTCGGGATGATGCCAAGCCGCCTCGGCCAGGTGCCCGACCACACCGGCCACCATCAGTGTCGCCTTCCAGCCGCCGGTGCGGTAGTCGCGCACCAGGGCGCCGGCCTCGAGGCGCCAGTGCGGCAGCCCCGCCGCAAGGCTGGCGAGGATCTCGTCCTCGCCGAGTGCGCGGATTTCTTCACCCATCGTCCCTCTCCCGATGTCTGGGGCCGCCCCGGCGGCCTATGCGGGAGACCGGGCGAGAACGCGCTCAGTTCCCCTCGTCTTCCGCCGCGGCATCGCCCGCGGCCGGAGGCATGCCCGCCTCTTCGCGATAGAGATGCGGGAACAGCCGGCGCATCTCGCCTTCGATCCAGGCCTCCGCCTGCTCGTTCACATCGGTGGCCTTGGCACCCTTGACGTCGATCACCGGGCCGATGCTGACGACGATCTCGCCCGGGCGCTTGATGAAGGCGTTGCGCCTCCAGAACTCGCCCGCGTTGTGCGCCACCGGCACCACGGGGACGCCCGCGCGCTTGGCGAGGATGGCCCCGCCGGGCTTGTAGCGCAGCGTCGCACCCGGCGCCACCCGCGTGCCCTCGGGGAAGACCACCACCCACAGGCCCTCCTTGAGGCGCTCGCGGCCCTGCTCCACCACCTGGGTGAGCGCGTCCTTGCCCGCGGAGCGGTCGATGGCGATGCCCGGGATCCTGCCCAGCGCCCAGCCGAAGAAGGGCACGCGCAGCAGCTCGCGCTTGAGCACGTAACACAGCGGCGGAAAGATCACCTGCAGCGCGATCGTCTCCCATGCCGACTGGTGCTTGGACAGCACCACCGCGGGACCGGCCGGGATGTTCTCGGCGCCGATCACGCGGTAGCGGATGCCGAGCACGTGGCGGATCACCCACATCATGATCGGCACCCAGCTCGTGATCAGCCGGTGCCGGGTCATCGGCGGCAGCCAGAAGATGAGGGTGGCGAAGAACGCGTAGGGCACCGTGATCACGGTAAGCGCGAGTGCGAACAGGATGGAGCGGAGCAGATGCACGATTCTCGTCCGGTGAAGAGTGCGTGAGGGATGCGGCAGCGCTGTCGCGCCGCGCCGCTCAGGCGGTCAGCGCGGCGGCGACCGCATCGAGGTCGGGATACACCAGCGTACCGGGCGGAAGCTCGCCGCTCGCGCGCGTGGCTTCGCCCTTTCCGGTGAGCACCAGCCAGGGCTGCGCGCCAGCCGCCGCGGCGGCCTGGAGGTCGCGCAGGCCGTCGCCGACGCAGGGCACGTCGGCGAGCTCGACGTTGAAGCGCTCGGCGATCTGCAGCAGCATGCCCGGCTTGGGCTTGCGGCAGTCGCAGGTGGAGTCGGCCGCGTGCGGACAGAAGAAGATGCCGTCGAGCCGCCCGCCCGCCTGGGCGAGGCTCCTGACCATGCGGTCGTTGATGGCGTTGAGCGTGTCCATGCCGAACAGCCCACGGCCGATGCCGGACTGATTGGTCGCCACCACCACCCGCCAGCCCCACTGGTTGAGCCGTGCGATCGCCTCCAGCGCGCCGGGGATCGGCTTCCACTCCTCGGGCGACTTGATGTACTGCCCCGAGTCGACGTTGATCACGCCGTCGCGGTCGAGAATGATGAGCTTCATCACGGGCTCCTTGCGGGGGCGAAGCCCGCGGCGACGCACGCCGCGGGGGCTATGACGATCAGGCCGACAGGCGCGAGATGTCCGCCACCTGGTTCATCAGGCCGGCGAGCTGGGCCAGCAGCGCGATGCGGTTGGCACGGGTCAGCGGCTCCTCCGCCATCACCATGACGTCTTCGAAGAACTGGTCCACCGCTGCGCGCAGTCCGGCGAGTGCCCGCAGCGCATCCGTGTAGTCCTCGTTGGCGACGTGCGAACGCACCAGCGGCGCCACCTCGACCACCTGACGGAAGAGCGCCTTCTCGGCAGCTTCCTGCAGCAGCGCGAGGTCGGGCTCGCCCGGCGCGCCTTCGGCCTTCTTGAGGATGTTGACGATGCGCTTGTTGGCCGCGGCCAGGGCCTCGGCCTCGGGCAGCGCGCGGAAGGCCTCCACCGCGGCGAGCTTGGCCGGCACCAGGTCGATGCGCGCGGGTCTCAGCGCCAGCACGGCGTCGATCACGGCGCCGTCACGGCCCGTCTCCCGTAGCAGGTTCTTCAGACGCTCGTACATGAAGTCCTGCAGCTGCGCGGCGAAGCCTTCGGCCGTCAGCAGGCCGGGCTTGAAGCCGGCAGCCGCGGTGTCGATCAGCCTGGGCAGCTCGAGCGGCAGCGGCGCTTCCATGAGGATGCGCAGCACGCCGAGCGCGGCGCGGCGCAGCGCGAACGGATCCTTGTCGCCGGTGGGCACCATGCCGATGCCGAAGAAGCCGACCAGGGCGTCGAGCTTGTCGGCCAGCGCCACCGCGGCGGCGACGTTACCGGCGGGCAGTGCGTCGCCGGCGAAGCGCGGCTGGTAGTGGGCCTGGATGGCGTCGGCCACCACCTCGCCCTCGCCGTCGGCGAGCGCGTAGTAGCGTCCCATGATGCCCTGCAGCTCGGGGAACTCGCCGACCATGTCGGTGACGAGGTCGGCCTTGGCCAGGCGCGCGGCACGCTTCGCCGCGGCGACGTCGCCGTGCAGCTGTGCAGCGATCGCACCGGCCAGCGCCTCGAGGCGCTCGACGCGTTCGAGCTGGCTGCCGAGCTTGTTGTGATAGACCACCGGCGCCAGGCGCGGCAGGCGGGCCTCGAGCTTCTGCTTCTTGTCCTGCTCGAAGAAGAAGCGCGCGTCCGACAGGCGCGGGCGCACCACGCGGGCGTTGCCGGCGACGATGTTGATCGGGTCGGCCACCTGCATGTTGGAGACGATCAGGAAACGATTGAGCAGCTTGCCGGCGCCATCGAAGAGCGGGAAATACTTCTGGTTGGCGCGCATGGTCAGGATCAGGCACTCCTGCGGCACGGCGAGGAACTCGGCCTCGAACTCGCCCACGTACACCGTCGGGTGTTCGACCAGCGCGGCGACCTCGTCGAGCAGGTCGGCGTATTCATTGAGCAGCGCACCCTGCTTCGCGGCCTCGGCGAGCAGCTGGCGCTCGATGTCGGCGCGACGCTCGGCGAAGTTCGGGATGACCTTGCCCTCGGCGAGCAGCGTGGGCTCGTAGGCGTCGGCGGTGGCGATGGAGAGGTCGCCGCGGCTCATGAAGCGGTGGCCGCGGGAGGTACGGCCGGAATCCAGATCCAGCACGCGGCCCGGCACCACCTCGGCGCCGTGCAGCAGGGTGAGCTTGTGCACCGGGCGCACGAAGGTGGCGTCGCCATCGCCCCAGCGCATGACCTTGGGGATGGGCAGCGCCTTGATGGCGTCCTGCACGACCCCCGACAGCACATCGGCGAGCTTCGCGCCCGGCACCATGGCGGTGTGGAACAAGGCCTCGGCCTTCCCGTCCAGGCGGCGCTCGAAGCGGGCGACGGCCTCGGCGGCGATGCCCTTCGCTTCCATCTTCTTCAGCAACGCCGGGGTGGGCTTGCCCTCGGCGTCGAGCGCCACGGACACGGGCATCAGCTTTTCGGTGACCTCCTTCGCGGCGGCCTCGGCAGCCACCTGCGCCACGGTCACCGCCAGCCGGCGCGGACTGGCGAAACTGCGGAAGGCGGCGTCGACAGGCGCCAGTCCCTTGGCTTTCAGGCCCTCGGCGATCCTGGTGGCGAAGGTCTCGCCCAGGCGCGGCAGGGCCTTGGGCGGCAGTTCTTCGGTGAGCAGTTCGACGAGCAGGGTCGCAACGGTCATCACGCGGCCTCCTTTTCAGCATTCAGCATCGGGAAGCCGAGGGCTTCGCGGGATTCGAAATAGGCCTGGGCGACCGCGCGCGAGAGGTTGCGGATGCGGCCGATGTAGGCGGCGCGCTCGGTCACCGAGATCGCGCCGCGGGCGTCGAGCAGGTTGAAGGTGTGGGCGGCCTTGAGCACCATCTCGTAGGCCGGCAGTGCCAGCCCGACCTCCATCACGCGCCTGGCCTCGGACTCGTAGTTGTTGAATAGCGAGAACAGGAAGTCGACGTTGCTGTGCTCGAAGTTGAACGTCGATTGCTCGACCTCGTTCTGGTGGTAAACGTCGCCGTAGGTGACCTTGCGACCGTCCGGCGCGACAGACCACACCAGGTCATAGACGTTCTCCACGCCCTGCAGGTACATCGCCAGGCGCTCGATGCCGTAGGTGATCTCGCCCAGCACCGGCTTGCAATCGAGGCCGCCGACCTGCTGGAAGTAGGTGAACTGGGTGACCTCCATGCCGTCCAGCCAGACTTCCCAGCCCAGTCCCCAGGCGCCCAGGGTGGGGTTCTCCCAGTCGTCCTCGACGAAGCGGATGTCGTGCACCGTCGGGTCGATGCCGAGCGCGCGCAGGCTGTCGAGGTAGAGCTCCTGGATGTTCAGCGGCGAGGGCTTCAGCACCACCTGGAACTGGTAGTAATGCTGCAGGCGGTTGGGGTTCTCGCCGTAGCGGCCGTCCTTGGGGCGGCGCGAGGGCTGCACATAGGCGGCGTTCCAGGGCTCGGGGCCGATCGCACGCAGGAAGGTGGCGGTGTGGCTGGTGCCGGCGCCCACCTCGAGGTCGTAGGGCTGCAGCAGCACGCAGCCGCGCTCGCCCCAGAAGTGCTGGAGCGTGAGGATGACTTGCTGGAAGGTCGGTTTCACGAGTCGGGATTCGGTGGTCATGGTCTCGGGCAGCCTCCGGGCTGCGCAGCGCACGCAAAAACGATGATTTTACCGGGCTTCGGTCCGGCGCGGGCGTGCCGCGGCGGCGGCGAGGAGTGCGAGGACGATCGGGATCGCGGCGGCGAGGAGCGCGAGGCGATCGCCCCAGCGCGCATAAGGAGTCATGCCCTGGTGGCCGCGCACCTCGGCATGGAGCACGCCGCGCGCGAACGCGGGCAGCACGGCGGCGACGCTGCCGTCGGGCTGCACCACCGCGGTCATGCCGGTGTTGGTGGCGCGCAGCATCGGACGACCGGTCTCGAGCGCGCGCACGCGGGCGATCTGCAGGTGTTGCGGCTGGGCGAGCGAGTCGCCGTACCAGGCCAGGTTGGAGAGGTTGAGCATCAGCGTGGCCGCAGGCAGCGCGCGGATCAGCTCGGCGCCGAAGAGGTCCTCGTAGCAGATGTTGAGCGCGACCTGCTGCGCGCCGAAGCGCATCGGCGCCTGGTCGGGCGCGCCGCGGGTCTGGTCGGACATCGGAATCTGCGCCAGCGCGTAGAACCAGCCGAACAGCGGCGGTGAATATTCGCCGAAGGGCACCAGGTGCTGCTTGGCGTAGAGCTGCACGGGCGCGCTGCCGAGGCTGATCGCGGCGTTGTAGATGCGCTCCTCGGCGTCGCGGCGGAAGGCGCCCATCACCAGGTCGGCGCCGGACGCGGCGGCGAGGCCGGCGAAGGCTTCGAGATAGCCAGCGGGCAGGCGGTCGAGCAGGGTCGGCACGGTGGTCTCGGGCAGCACCACCAGCGCAGGCGGCTGCGGCTGCCCGAAGGCGTCGCGCGCGAGCTCGAGGTTGACCCGCAGCACCTCCTCGAAGCGCGCCGGATCCCATTTGAGGCTCTGCGCGAAATCGGTCTGCACCAGCGCCACCTTCAAGGGCGCGCCGACCGGCTGGGTCCAGGCATGGCCGAGCAGCGCGAAGCCGGCGGCGAAGGGAGCGCACAGCGCCAACGCCGGGCGCCAGGCGAGCAGCACGCGCACGCCGCCCGCCCGCAGCGCGAATGCGCACAGCGCGGCGACGAAGGCGCTCAGCGCCCCCACGCCATACACGCCGAGCACCGGCAGCAGGCCGGCAAGCGGGCTGGGCGGCGTCTGCGCATAGCCGATCGCAAGCCAGGGGAAGCCGGTGAAGAGCACGCCGCGCAGCCATTCGGAGCCCAGCCAGAGCGCGCCGAAGAGCGCCGCTGCGCGCACCGGAGCGCCTGCCACGCGCTCGCCGCCCAGCGCGACGAAGGCCGCCCCGGCGAGCGCCGGATAGAGCGCGAGGTAGGCGCAGAACAGCGCGATCGCCAGCGCGGCAACCGGCGCGGGCACGCCACCGTAGCGCTCGAGCGCGACGTAGAGCCAGGACACTCCGGCGGCGAAGGCACCGAAGCCCCACGCGAAGCCGAGCGCGAAGCCCTCGCGCGCGCGCGCCGCGCCGGCGAGCAGCCAGACGAGCACGCCGAGGCCGAGGAAAGCGAGCGGGAACAGCCCGAAGGGCGCGAAGGCGAACACCGTCGCGCCGCCGGCGAGCAGCGCGAGCAGCCAGGCGCGCCGCATCACGCCTGTTCGGACAGCGGCTGCGGCAGGCGCTCGACGATCAGCGTGTACACGCGCCGGCTGTCGGCGCGCAGCACCTGGATCTTCAGGCCTTCGAGCTCCACCGCCTCGCCACGCTTGGGCAGGCGGCCGAAATGGCGGATCACCAGGCCACCGACGGTGTCGTATTCCTCGTCGCTGAAGTGGGTGGCGAAGGCCTCGTTGAAGTCCTCGATCTCGGTGGTCGCCTTCACGCGGTAGCGGCCGCTGTGGTCGAGACGGATGTTGTCGCCGACCTCGTCGAAGTCGTACTCGTCCTCGATGTCGCCGACGATCTGCTCGAGCACGTCCTCGATGGTGACCAGGCCGGCCACGCCGCCGTACTCGTCGACCACGATCGCCATGTGGTTGCGCGACACGCGGAACTCGCGCAGCAGCACGTTGAGACGCTTGGATTCGGGCACGAAGACTGCGGGGCGCAGCATGTCGCGCAGGTCGAACTCGCGCCCGGCGAAGTAGCGCAGCAGGTCCTTGGCGAGCAGGATGCCGACGACGTCGTCCTTGCCGTCGCCGATCGCGGGGAAGCGCGAGTGGGCGGTGTCGATCGCGAAGTTGGCGATCGTGTCGATCGGGTCGTCCAGATGCACGCAGTCCATCTGGGCGCGCGGGACCATCACGTCGCGCACCTGCATGTCGGACATCTGCAGGGCGCCTTCGATGATGGTGAGGGCGTCGGCGTCGATCAGGTTGCGGTCGAAGGCCGAGTGCAGCAGCGCGAGGAGTTCATCGCGATCTTCCGGTTCGCGCGAGAGAAGGGCCGAAAGTCGCTCGAGTAAGGAGGGTTTGGGGGAACTGTCCATTTTGGGGGTCGGTGTCTCCGCTTCAGGCGCTCAAGGCGTAGGGGTCGGCATAGCCGAGCTCGCGCAGGATCGCGGTCTCGAGCGCTTCCATCTCGGCCGCCTCGGTCTCGTTCTCGTGATCGTAACCCTGCAGGTGCAGCATGCCATGCACGACGAGGTGGGCGAAGTGCGCCTCCAGGGTCTTGCCCTGGGCGGCGGCCTCGCGCACCACCACCGGAACGCACAGCACCAGGTCGCCGGCGAGCGGCACGTCTGCGGCCGCCGCGGGCAGGCCGGGCAGGTCCTCGCCCTCGGCGTAGGCGAAGGTCAGCACGTTGGTGGCGTAGTCCTTGCCGCGGTAGTCGCGGTTGAGTGCGCACCCCTCGGCCTCGCCCACCAGGCGCACCGTGACCTGGGCGCTGGCGCGCAGCGCCGCCGCGGCCCAGCGCCGGATGTGGTTCTTCTTGGGGCAGTTGGCCTTGTCCTCGCCCTCGACCGCCTTCTGCACCTGCAGCTTCAGCACCGGCGGATGCTCGCCCGCGGGCAGCGCGAGCGGCTCGACGAAGCTCATGTCGTGGTGCACATCCACGCGCAGGGTCATCAGGTTGCAGGCACCGGGCTGCAGCGACAGCATCGGCACCGCGTTGTCGTCGTCGGTCTCGGCCTCGATCTCGAGGTCGCCCCAGGCCTTCTCGGGGAAGGCGAGCAGCAGCTTGCGACCGTCGCCGAGCTCGATCTCCAGGCGCTCGGCGCGGATGCGCGCAGCCTTGCCGTCGGCATCGACGGCGATGATCCTGGGCCAGGTGCCGGCCGACTTGCGCGCGGCCGCCTGGTTCGTCTTGTCGATCCTGTTGGTCTTATTCGCCATCTTCGGCTTCCTGCTCCTGCGGGTGCGGCTGCTGGCGCGCGGCGCGGGCCGCGGCCTTCTCGCGCTCGAGGCGCGCAGCCTCGAGGTCGTAAGCTTCGACGATGCGCGCGACAAGCGGATGACGCACCACGTCTTCCTTGCTGAATTCGGTGAACGCGATGCCGCGCACCCCCGCCAGCACCGCGCGCGCCTCCTTGAGACCGCTGCGCTGGCCGCGTGCCAGGTCGATCTGGGTGAGGTCGCCGGTGACCACCGCCTTGGCGCCGAAGCCGATGCGGGTGAGGAACATCTTCATCTGCTCGGGGGTCGTGTTCTGCGCCTCGTCGAGGATGATGAAGGCATTGTTGAGCGTGCGCCCGCGCATGAAGGCGAGCGGCGCGATCTCGATGCTGCCGCGCTCGAAGAGCTTGCCGACGCGGTCGAAGCCCATCAGGTCGTAGAGCGCGTCATAGAGCGGGCGCAGGTAGGGGTCGACCTTCTGCGCCAGGTCGCCGGGCAGGAAGCCCAGGCGCTCGCCGGCCTCGACCGCCGGGCGGGTGAGGATGATGCGCTCGACGAGGTCGCGCTCGAAGGCGTCGACCGCGCTCGCCACCGCGAGATAGGTCTTGCCCGTGCCGGCCGGGCCGATGCCGAAGGTGATGTCGAAGTCCTGGATGTTGCGCAGGTAGTCGACCTGGCGCGGCGTGCGGCCGTGGAGCTCCGTACGGCGCGTCATCAGCACCGGCGCGGGCTGCGCCGCCTCGCCCTTGTTGGCGATCTCGATGAGGCCGAGCTGGACCTCGTCGCGCGACAGGTCCTTGTCGGCGAGCGCGTAAAAATGCTTGAGCGCCATCTCGCCGCGCAGCACCTGCGCGGGGTGGCCCTGCAGCGTGAAGTGTTCGGCACGCCGGCTCACGGTGATGTCGAAGGCGTTCTCGATCTGGCGCAGGTTCTCGTCGAGCACGCCGCACAGCTTGGCCAGCCGGGCGTTATCCACCGGCTCGAAGAAGACTTCCAGGATTTTCGCCATTCAGGATTCCCGGGTGAGGATTTCGCCGCGCAGGCTGTGCGGCAGGGCTGCGGTGATGCGCACCTCCACGAACTGGCCGACGAGGCGGTCGCGGACGGGCGAGTCGGAGGGGAAGTTGACCACGCGGTTGTTGTCGCTGCGGCCCATCATCTCGGCCTCGGCGTTCTTCTTCGCCGCGCCCTCGACCAGGATGCGCTGCACCGTGCCGACCATGGCCTCGCTGTTGGCCTGGTACTGCTCGTCGATGCGCTTTTGCAGGCGGGCGAGCCAGGCGAGCTTGGTCTCCTGCGCCACCGGGTCTTCGAGGTCGGCGGCAGGGGTGCCGGGACGCGAGCTGTAGACGAAGCTGAAGGAGCCGTCGAAGCCGACGTCGTCGATCAGCTTCATGGTCTTCTCGAAGTCCTCCTCGGTCTCGCCGGGGAAGCCGACGATGAAGTCCGAGGTCAGGGAAAGATCCGGCCGCGCCGCACGCAGCTTGCGCACCACGGACTTGAACTCGAGCACCGAGTAGCCGCGCTTCATCGCCGCCAGCACGCGGTCCGAGCCCGACTGCACCGGCAGGTGCAGCTGCGACACCAGCTTGGGAAGCTTCGCGTAGCAGTCGATCAGACGCTGCGTCATCTCGCGTGGGTGCGAGGTGGTGTAGCGGATGCGCTCGATGCCGGGGATCTCGGCCACGCATTCCAGAAGGAAGGCGAAGTCGCCAACGTCGGCGCCCTGCTCGCCGTCCTCGCGCGAGAGCACGCCACGCCAGGCGTTGACGTTCTGGCCGAGCAGCGTCACCTCCTTGACGCCCTGTGCCGCGAGACCGGCGATCTCGGCGAGCACGTCCTCGAGCGGGCGCGACACCTCGTCACCGCGGGTATAGGGCACGACGCAGAAGGTGCAGTACTTCGAGCAGCCTTCCATGATCGACACGAAGGCGCTCGCGCCCTCGACGCGCGCCGGCGGCATGGCGTCGAACTTCTCGATCTCGGGGAAGGAGATATCCACCTGCGAGCGCCCGCTCTGCTTGCGCGCCGCGATCAGGCTCGGCAGGCGGTGCAGGGTCTGCGGGCCGAACACCACGTCCACATAGGGCGCGCGCTTGACGATGGCCTCGCCTTCCTGGCTGGCCACGCAGCCGCCCACACCGATGATCAGCCCGGGCTTCTTCTGCTTGAGCAGACGCACGCGGCCGAGATCGTGGAACACCCGCTCCTGCGCCTTCTCGCGCACCGAACAGGTGTTGAAGAGGATCACGTCGGCCTCTTCCGGGTTGTCGGTCTTGACCAGTTCTTCGTGAGCGCCGAGCACGTCCGCCATCTTGTCGGAGTCGTACTCGTTCATCTGGCACCCGAAGGTGCGGATGTAGAGTTTCTTCATCTATCAGGGAATGTGAGGCAAGGCCTTGCGGCAGGTCGGGCGGGCATCGCGGCATCCATCAAGGCCGGGACGGCGCCTTGGGCATCGGCGCCGCAGCCTCTTCCGGGGTGAGGATCCACACCCGATGCACCTGGCCGTTGCGGTCGACCAGCATGCGCACCACGTACTCGCCAGACACATGCGAGGGCAGCACGATGCGGTTGTGGGTATCGCGGATCTGCGCGCCGGGGCTGAGTTGCAGCGTGGCATCCTTGACCTGCACCACGCTGGCCGAGGAAAACGTCATCTTCACCCGCGCCGCGTCGTCGGGAATCGGCCGCGGCAAGGCAGCAAAGGCCACGGAGGACGCGAGGCCGGAGAGACCGGCCAGCAGGACGGAGAGGAAATGCGGGCGCAAGGACGGGCCGGAAAGATCCGGAACGGTAGGGAACAGGGCGCCGATGATCGTCCATCGCCCCGGGGATGTCAATGCAAAAGCCTTATAAATCAAGCGTTCCACCGGCGGA
>WBZL01000623.1_pt1 | contig 39738 bp, 36 predicted proteins | sample 5204291 | NCBI WGS metagenome assembly WBZL01 (sample SAMN12344345, study PRJNA552823) | activated sludge metagenome | biome: Activated sludge suspended growth; feature: Nitrification reactor; material: Wastewater; isolation source: activated sludge from nitrification reactor of wastewater... | reverse complement strand
GGCTGAGGGTGGCGACGGCTTGCACTCTGCGGGGTGAGTGCCGCCGGAGGCGGTGTATCGAAGCCCGCTCAGGTCGGCCTTGTCCTGGGTATCGGGGGTGCGGTTCGGAGGTGCGGGGGTGGCTTCGATACGCGCTGACGCGCTACTCACCCACGGGGGGATGGGTGAGCGATCAACCTCGACCCGGGGCGACCTTCCGCGGCAATCGATGGGCGACCATCCGCGCGATCACCCGGTACCCGTTGGTCCGGGCGTGGATGTCGCCCTTCTGGCAGTACCAGGTCAGCCGGCACACATTGGCGACCGGTACCGGGATCTCACCGAACGGCGGGAACGTCGTGGTCCGTTCCAGCGAACCGTAGGCGCCCGTGGCGCGCGTGACGTCCACGAATTCCCCGTCGGCCGAGGCATACGCCTGGCGCAGCGCCGGGTTGATGAACTGACGGAAGGCCAAGACCGAGAGCCTGGCAATCGACTGGTTCACCGGCTCGCGAACCCATTGTCCGAGCAGTACGTCGGGGTAGGTGGTCCCCACGATCAGCACCCGCTTTCCGGCGGCTTTGCGCAGCGTCGCGGCCAGTCGGGTGACGTTGGTGTTGATCCGGGCGACCGTCTCGGCGACGCAGGTGATCGGATCAGGATCGCTGGCGCAACTGGTGATGTCGTTGCCGCCGATGGAGACGGTCACCAACTTCACGTCGCCCCGGTGCTTACGCAGGAACCGTGCCGCCGCCTGGGTCTGGGTGAGCGGCCAGTACGGCTTCGCGCCGACCGGCCGCCGGTCCTTGCTGCAGCCCTTCCGGTACAGGATGGACTCGGTCGTGGCGCCACCGCAGGCGACGTTGACCAGAGTGAGGTCGTAGCCGCGCTTCGCCACCTTCGGAACCAGTTGCTGGGCGAACCCGTGGGTCAGATCACCGTTCGGCTGGTAGCCCAAGGCGTAGGAATCGCCCACGGACAGGTAGTACTGCCGGTGGGTGTCGGCCTGCGCGGCCGTCGCCCCGGCACCCCACAGGACTGCCGCGGATGCGGTGACAGCAACGATTCTCTTGATTCGCACGGGGCCTCCAAGTCGGGTCGGCGGTTCGAGTGAAACAACCGGCAGCGGGTGCAGCAACCGATTCGGCGAGATCGCCGGCTCAGCGGGCGACTTCGGGTCCTAGGACCCCGATGGGACCGAGGTCCGATACCCCCGGGCCGGTCGGTCCGGGCAGGCTGGCCGCAAGCCAGTCGAAGAAGCCACCCAAGGAGATGCCATGAAGAAGTCCATTGCCACGATGCTGGTGCTGGGAACCAGCGCCGCGCTCATGATGCCCGCGACCGGAGCCGCCTGGGCTCGCGGTGGCGACGACGACGTCGCCGGCTCCGATGACAACGGTGGCCGTCACGGTGGTCGTGGTGCCGACGACGTGGCTGGCACCGACGACAACGGCGGTCGCCATGGCGGTCGCGGATCCGACGATGCCGCCGGTTCGGACGACAACGGCGGTCGTCAGGGAGGTCGGGGCGCCGACGACAATCCGACCGGATCCGACGACGGCACCGCCGATCAGGGCCGCGGTGACAAGGCGCGGTCCGGCAAGAAGGACGACAACTCCAAGGGCCAGAAGCGCCGGGGCCGGGACAAGAACCGCGCCGATGTGCGCGAGTCCGGCCAGTGCTCCGCCGATTCTGCGTGGCGCCTGCGGGTGAAGACCCGCAAGGACCGGCTGCGGATCAAGTTCCAGATCAAGACCGGTGTGGTCGGCCAGGAGTGGTCGTACTCGATCGCCGACAACGGCACCGAGGTTCGTTCCGGCACCAAGGTGACCCACGACGACAACGGCGACTTCACCGTCCAGTACCGCGCCCGTGGCGTGAGCGGCTCCCACGCGGCCACCGCCACCGCCACCAACAGCGCGACCGGCGAGACCTGCGACGCCGCCGCCTCCACCGCCTGACCCCCGGGGGACCGCAAACCTCGGTCCCCGACGCACACCTCGGCCGTAGCACCCCCGCTACGGCCGAGGTTCGTGTTTTCGGGCGAGGTTTGCGGTCCCCGGGGCCGCAGGCGGAGAGGGGCGGACGGCGGGGTCGAGGGTCGGGCTTAGGCTCGGACGGTGACGTCGCCGGCTCTGGGATCGCTGCCTGGGTGGTTCGTCGTGCTCGAGGGCGGCGAAGGCGGGGGGAAGTCGACCCAGATCGAACTGCTGGCGCAGCACCTGCGAGGTCAGGGCTGCGAGGTGGTCGTGACCCGCGAGCCGGGCGGGTCGCCGCGGGCCGAGGCCATCCGGGAGTTGATCCTGGCGCCGGGTGACCTGGATGCGCGCTGCGAGGCGCTGTTGTTCGCCGCCGCCCGTGCCGATCACGCCGCCACCGTCATCCGACCCGCTCTTCAGCGCGGTGCCGTGGTGCTGAGCGACCGCTATCTCGACTCGTCCGTGGCCTACCAGGGAGTCGCCCGTTCACTGGGTGAACGGCAGATCCGCGACCTGAGCCTGTGGGCCACCGACGACCTGGTGCCGGACCTGACCGTCATCTTGGACATCGACCCGCGGGTCGGACTTGCCCGAGCCCAGGACGCCAACCGGCTCGAAGCTGAGCCGTTGGATTTCCACGACGCCGTCCGGGCCGCGTTCCTGAGGTTCGCCGACGCCCATCCGGATCGCTACCTGGTCGTGGCCGCCGACAGCGACCGTGAGGCCGTCGCGGCCGCGATCGCCGGGCGAGTCGACGTGCTGCTGGGGGAGGGCGCATGACCGTCTGGGACCGTCTCGTGGGTCAACCGGAGGCCATCTCCCAGTTCCGGGGAGCGGCTGCCGCGGCTCACGGCCACGGCCCCTCGTTCGGCATGACCCACGCCTGGCTGGTCACGGGGCCGCCCGGGTCGGGTCGCTCAGTCGCCGCCGTGGCATTGGCCGCCGGTCTGGTCTGTCCCGATGAGGGCTGCGGTGAGTGCGACGTCTGCCGCACGGTGATGTCGCACGCCCACCCGGACGTCACGGTGGTTCGTTCCACCACGTTGTCGCACGGCAAGGAGCAGACCAAGGCCTTGGTCGTGGCCGCCGCCGGGACGCCGGTGACCGCACCCTGGCGGGTCATCGTGGTCGAGGATGCGGATCGGATGACCGAGGCAGCCGCCAATACCCTGCTCAAGGCGATCGAGGAACCCGCGCCGCGCACCGTGTGGATCTTGTGTGCGCCGAGTGTCGAGGACCTGCTGCCCACCATTCGCTCCCGGACCCGCCACGTCGCGCTCCGCGTCCCGTCGGCGCGGTCGGTCGCGCAGTTGCTCGAAGCGGAGGGCGTCGATGCCCCCATGGCGTCGTTCGCCGCCCACGCGTCGCAGGGGCACATCGGCCGGGCCCGCGGGCTGGCGCGCGACGAAGAGACCCGCTCCCGGCGAGCCGAGGTGCTCAAGGTGCCTCGGATGATGACCAGCATCACCGACGCCTACGCGATGGCTCACGACCTGCGCACCGTCGCCGAAGAGGACGCCAAGCGCCGCAACCAGGAACGAAACGAGACCGAGAACGCCGAGATGCTCGCGGCCTACGGCCAAGGAGCGGAAGGCCTGCCCGCAAACCGCGTTCGGACACTGGCCAACAAGGCCATGTCGGATCTGGCGAAGACCCAGACCCAACGTGCGTCCCGGTCCGTTCGTGATGAGCTCGACCGTTACTTCGTCGACTTCCTCGGCTACTACCGCGACGTGCTGATGCTCCAGCTGGGGATCAACGCCGACCTGATCAACGTCGATCTGCGCCCTGCGCTGGAGCAGTCGGCCCAGGTCGACGATGCGGTGATGACGATGCGCCGCATCGACGCGATCACCGCAGCCCGCGCCCAACTGGAGGGCAACGTGCCCCCGGCCCTGGTGTGTGAGTCGCTGCTGGTGCAGTTGCTGCACCCCGTGGGCTGAGTCGCGACACCTCCGCCCGCGGGCGAGCCTGCCTGCCGAGGATGACCCCATCCGTGTGCTCTGCAGGTCGAGTAGCCGCGCAGCGTATCGACACCGTGAGGACTTTGGTCCTCGGCTGAAGGAGTCACAGGAGCTCATCAGCGTCTGTCCACGAGGAGTCGTGACCGCTGGCCCCCTAGCGTCGGAATGAGGGCCAGGAGGCACACCATGAATGGTCGGTGGTACGCGGCAGCAGGAGTCGGATTCGCAGGAGCGGCATTGGTCGCATCCCTCACAGGGGCCGCCGACGGTGCCGTCCAGGCGCCGACGGCCGCAGGCAAAGGGGTGACCAAGACCCAGGCGACCGCCATCGCGAAGAAGCAGGCGAACAAGGCGATCACGGCCCGCGCCCCGGGTTTGACTGTGGCAAGCGCCAAGAAGGCGGCGCCCACCGGCGTGGCCGGAGGCAACCTGACCGGTACCTACCCGAACCCCCTCGTGGCACTCGGCGCAATCACCACTCCGCGGCTCGCTGCCGCGGCGGTGACGGCCGGGAAGCTGGCGGACGGCTCGGTCACAACAGGCAAACTCGCCGCGCAGTCGGTCACCCACAAGATCTTGGCGAGTGGCTCGGTGACGAGCGAAAAGCTGGCCACACAGGCGGTCACTTCTGCCGGATTGGCCGACGGTTCCGTGACCGAGGCCAAGCTCGGCGGTCAGATCGTTGCCGCCCGGAATCTCGTGGACGGAGCAGTAACCGCTCAGGCGCTCGGCAGCGTGACGATCGTGTCGGGGGATGGACGCTCGGTCTTAGCCGGCGAGTCCGGGGCAGCCACCATCGTGTGCCCCGAACCTTCTCGAATCCTCTCTGGAGGTGGAGCAGCGAGCGATGTGTTCATGACCCTCGTTTCGTCGTACCCGCAGTCCGAGTCCAGTTGGCGGGTGGTCTACCACAACGGCGGTGGTTCCACGGCCTTCTTCTCCCCCATGGCGAGCTGTCTGGATGCCACCGGCGGCTGACGGCGGATGTGGACCGTCGCGCTACGGATGGCTAATCGGCAGACTCCGCCAGCGCCTGCTCTGCCAGCGCGAAGGCGCCCGTCACACCGGCGTTGTCGCCGAGACCGGGCGGAACGATGTAGCTGTCGATGTTGTGGGTGATCGCCGGGCTGTCGATGTAGCCGTTCAACGATGCCTGCAGCAGCGGCCGCACCCGCGAGATCACGTTCTCCGATGATCCGACGCCGCCGCCCAGGATGATCCGTTCCGGCGACAGGGTGCACACCAAGGCATGTAGACCGACAGCGAGGTACCCGGCTTCCAACTCCCAGGCCGGATGATCGGGCGGCAGGGTCTCGCCCGGAACTCCCCAGCGGGCTCCAAGCGCGGGGCCGGCGGCGACACCCTCCCAACAGTCACCGTGGTACGGGCAGACGCCGGCGAATGCCTCGATTTCGGCCACTGGTCGGGGGATGCGGATGTGACCCATTTCGGGGTGGACCAGTCCGTGGATCAGTTCGCCGTCGACCAGGCCACCGCCGCCGATGCCGGTGCCGACGGTCAGGTAGACCAGGCTCGACAGCCCCTGGCCGGCGCCGTACAACTGCTCACCCAGGGCAGCTGCGTTCACATCGGTATCGAACTTCACCGGTACCTCGTCGACTCCGCGCTTCGCCAGTTGGCGGAGCAGGATTCCGATCACGTCGGTGCTGGCCCACCCAGGCTTCGGGGTGGAGGTGACATAGCCGTAGGTCGACGATTCCGGTGACGGGTCGCAGGGGCCGAAACTGCCGATCCCGATGGCCGCCAGTGGTCCGCGTTCGGCCACTTGGGCGGCGATGAACTCGGCGGCGGCCGACAGGGTCTCGGTGGGGTCGGCGGAGGTGGGGATCCGGATCCGGTCCAGCACGGTCTGGGGTTCGAGGGCCACGGCGACGACGGTCTTGGTTCCGCCGGATTCGATTCCTGCGAGCAGAGGCATGGGATGGTCCGTTCCGTCGAGTGGCCGTGGCCGACATTATTGACGGCTCGCGCCCCCGGTCGCAGGTCGTCGGGGCCTGCGGGGTGAGTGCCGCTGAGGATGAACCGGAGTCCGCGGGGTGAGTGCCGCCGGAGGCGGTGTATCGAAGCCCGCTGGGGTCGGCTCGTACCTGGGTGCGGGCCGGAGGTCGGCCTTGGCTTCGATACGCGCTGCGCGCTACTCACCCCGCGGCTGGGGGGGTGCGGGTCGGGGGTCGGCCTTGGCTTCGATACGCGCTTCGCGCTACTCACCCCGCGGCTGGGGGGGTGCGGGTCGGAGGTCGGCCTTGGCTTCGATACGCGCTTCGCGCTACTCACCCCGCGGCCGGGGGGTGCGGGTCGGGGGTTGGCCTTGGCTTCGATACGCGCTTCGCGCTACTCACCGCGCGGCCGACGGGTGCGGGTCGGGGGTTGGCCTTGGCTTCGATACGCGCTTCGCGCTACTCACCGCGCGGCCGAGGGTCGATGGCACTACTCACCCCGCGGCCGGGGGGGTCGTCCGGTACTGCAGCAGCACGGCGCCGCAGCCGAATCTGTGGGTGGCCTCAAGATCCAGTGGCACGGTCACGTCCTGAGACAGGAACATCGGCGTGCCGCGGCCGATCACGACCGGGTGGACGTACACCCGGATCTCGTCCACCAGACCCAGGCGCAGGAACTCCGAACCCAGCCGGGCGCCGCCCACCGACATGTCGCCGCCCTCCTGTTCTTTCAGCGCCAGGACGGCGTCCGGATCGACCTCTCGCTTGAGGGCGGCGTTGTCCCCGACCTCATCCAACGTGCGCGAGTACACGACCTTCGGAGTAGTGCGCCAGATGTCCGCGAACTCCACGATGATCGGCGACGCGTCGGGCTCCTGGTCGGCGGTGGGCCAGTAGGCATCCATCAACTCGTAGGTCGTGCGACCGGTCAGGAACGCGCTCGCCGGTCCCAGCCAGTCGTTGAAGTGCTGGTGCAGTTCGTCGTCGATGACACTCCACGAGATGTCGTGGTCGGGCCCCTCCATGTAGCCGTCCAGCGACACGGACATGGACCAGATGATGCGACGCATGGCCAGGTTCCTCCGGGTGGGGTGGACCTCACGCTAGCCGCCTGGGTCGGGAACTAGGGCTCGGTGGAGGTCGGTGTCCGGTGTTCGGCTCGCAGTGGGGTGTGGTTTCGATACGCGGCTGCGCCGCTACTCAACCACCGGAGTGGGCGGGTGCGCCGCTACTCAACCACCGGAAGGGGCGGCTGCGCTGCTACTCACACAGCGGGCAGCCAGGATCGGGCCGCAGTGGGGTGTGGTTTCGATACGCGGCTGCGCCGCTACTCAACCACCGGAAGGGGCGGCTGCGCCGCTACTCAACCACCGGAAGGGGCGGCTGCGCTGCTACTCAGACGCCGGGGGCGGGAGTGGGATCGTCGGTTCCCGCGGCTACTCGCAGGCCTTCGGAGTAGGCGGCCAGTTCGCGCACCGTCATGTCCAACCGCTGCGACGGGGCCCGGGTCGGGTCCGGAGCCGACAACATTTGCAGCGCCGCGTTCAGCAGTTCCTCGTACATGCGCACACCCAACGCCAGGCGTTGCCGCACCTCCTCGGCGGACGCCGCGGCGGTCGTGGCGGCCACAGTTCCCGTCATGTCGATCTGCACCCGGTACAGCACCGACAGCCGTTCGACCAAGGCCGCCATCGCCGGCGCCGCCTCGAAGTCGGCCCGTCGGATCTCGATCGCCGCGTCGGCGTGCAAGCCCTCGATAGTCGGGATCAATTGCGCCAACTGGACCCGCACCCGATGCAGGTGGGCGGACTCCGCGGCACCGGTCGTACCCGGCGGCAACGGCCGCGGCGGCGGGGGCGGAGCGGTCGGCGGCAGCGGCTTCACCATGTCCCGGGCCTTGCGTCGGGACGTCCGCGCCAGGATCGCGCCGCCGATCGCGGTGGGCACCCCCAACCAGAACCAGGCGTCCAACGACCCCGGACCGGCCACCAGATCGGCAGCAGCGACAGCCCCACCGGTCACGGCGGCCGCCGTGGCGTAGGTCGCCCGCGACTTCAGCCGGGCCAGGCGACTGTCGTACCGCTTCATGTCGCGCGTGTAGTCGCGTTGCTGCTGTTCGTGCTCCAACGCCATGCGGTCGTGGGGGTCACGGGGTTGCGGCGACCGTTGCCAGCCGGAGCGGAACGCGGCAGCGGTCGCGGTAGCCTCAGCCAGCCCCGATGCCAGCCGGGTCGCCACCTCGCGCGAGCGGTTGTTCTGCCCCATGACTCCACGGTAAGTGGTCGCACCTCCGCGCGCGACCCACTAGGGCCCGGGGAACCCGTCGCGGCTGCGTAGAGTCAGACCCCTGACCCGGGAGGATCCATGACACGGCTGCTGGTGCGCGCGACCCTGACCGCGGCGGTCGTCGCCGTGGCTGTGGGCTGCAGCAGCGCCCCCTCGGACCCCGGCGCCACCCTGCCACCACCCGCTTCCGTCGCCCCGACCCCCGCCGCGCTGGACCCCTACTACCAGCAACAACTGGCCTGGCGCGACTGCGAGGGCGGCTTCGAGTGTTCGGAACTGACCGTACCCAAGGACTACGCCGACCCGGCCAAGGGCGACACCCGCGTCGCCGTCCTGCGCGAACCCGGTGACAAGCCGCTCGGTTCCCTCGTCGTCAACCCAGGCGGACCGGGGGGCAGCGGCGTCGACTACGCGCGGGCGGCCAAGCAGGTCTTCTCGCGGCAAGTGACCGACAACTACAGCGTCGTGGGGTTCGACCCTCGCGGGGTCGGCCGGTCGTCGGCCATCGACTGCGTCACCGACGCCCAACTCGACGACTGGATCGCCACCGACGGCGATCCCGCCACCCCCGCCGACGAGAAGGACCTGATGGCCGACGCCAAGGCGTTCGGCGCGGCCTGCGAGAAGAAGTCCGGCGACCTGCTGCCGTTCATCAGCACCGAATCGGTCGTCAAGGACATGGATGTCCTGCGCGCGGCGCTCGGCGAGGACCGGCTCAACTTCGTGGGCTTCTCCTACGGCACCATGCTCGGGGCGTTGTACGCCGACGAGTTCGGCGAGACCTCCGGCCGGATGGTCCTGGACGGCGTGCTGCCCCCCTCGCTGACGTCGGAGGAGATCACGCTGGGACAGGCCCGCGGCTTTGAGGACGCCCTGCGCCGGTATGTGGCCGACTGCCAGAAGCAGAGCGACTGCCCGGTGGCGGGTGACAGCGTCGACGCAGGGATCAAGAAGATCCAGGACCTGCTCACCGGCCTTGAGGAGAAGCCGCTGCCGGCCGGTGACGGCGAACAACTCACCCAGGCGCTGGCCGCCGGGGCGATCCTCTACTACCTCTACTTCCCGTCGGCCGGTGACTGGGATTCCCTCAGCAAAGGCTTGACCGACGCCTTCGCCGGCGACGGCAGCACGCTGCTGGAGCTGTACCGCACCCGGTTGGAGCGCGATCCCGACGGCAAGTACCGCAACAACGCCCAAGAAGCGTTCTTCGCGGTGACGTGCCTGGACCGGGACGAGGAACTCACCACCGCCGATCTGGCGGCCCGCGCCGACGAGTGGGCTCAAGAAGCACCCACATTCGGTCGATATCTGGCGTGGTCGGAAGCAGCGTGTGCCCAGTGGCCGATCGCGGGGCAGGGGGAGCCACGGCAGGTCACCGCCGCCGAGGCGGGACCGATCGTGATCATCGGGAACACGCACGACCCGGCCACACCGCTGCCGTGGGCGCAACGGTTGGCCGACAGCATGGCCGACGCCCACCTGATCGTCTGGGACGCCGATGGGCACACTGCGTATGGCAACGGATCACAGTGTGTCCAGGACGCCGTCGACGCTTATCTCGTGGACGGGACTCTGCCGGAACCGGATCTTGTCTGCGAGTGAGCACGCCGTGCGCCCTGTGTCGCGGAACCCTCACAAAAAGGTGAGAGCAGTTTCCCCACCCGCCTGTCACGCCCGCCGTTGCCCACCTATGCTGGACCGGCAATGACGAGCTATACGCGCGCGATCGCGGGCGCCCTTCTCCTGGCTCTGTCGTCCGGCGGGCTGGCGACGAGCGCATCCGCCGCGCCCGCGGTTCCTGTCGAAGATCCCGCGCCCACCACGTCCGCCGATCCCGCCGCCGATCCGCTGGCTGCCCAGATCGCCGACACCACCGGTCAGTTGCAGACCGACCTCACCGAGATGCGCGCGCAGCAGACCGCCGCCGAAGATCGTTATGCCGCGGCTGCCGCGAAGGCCCGCAAGTTGCGCAAGGTGGTCGCCGCCAATCAGCAGGCCGCCGACGAGGCCCGCCTGGTGGTCGGGCAGTACGCCCGCTCCATCTATATGAACGGATCGACCGATCTGAGCATGCTCGCGTCGATGATCGACCCGGCCGACCCCTCCGACATGATGAACCGCGCCGACGAGGTGCTGCGTGTCGGTGATCGTAAGGACGACCAGTTCAACGACGCGGTCGCCCTGCTGAAACGCAATCAAGAGGTCAAGGAGCAGGCCGACTCGGCCCAGATGGCAGCCGAAGCCAGCCTGCAGTCCATCGAGAACCAGATGAACGGCCTGCAGCGCCAACTCGCCGACGTCGCCGGCAAATGGGCCGACCATCTCGCCGGCCAGACCGGCATGATCGACGCCGAGCAAGCCAAGGCCAACAGCGAAGCGGCGGCCCAGTGGGCGGAGTACCTGGGCATGCTCGCCGACAAGCGGGTACCGACGGTGTCGGTGGACGATGCGGTGTCCGGCAAGCTGCCCAAGGGTATGAAGGGCGACAATCGCAACCCCGGCGTCGTGCGCTACACGAAGGCCGGCGAGCCGATCACGGTCGTCCCGGACCGCGTGACCGCCGCCATCACCTACGCCGTGTCCACTCTCGGGACGCCGTACAAGTGGCGTTCGAACGCCGCCGACGAGATGGACTGCTCGTCCCTGGTCGACCGGGCGTGGAACGTCCCCTCGATCCCTCGGGATAAGCGCACCGACAAGCGTGCCCTCGTGCGCGGCGGCGTCCCCGGCCTGGCCGGCTCACTGCAGCTCATCCCGACCAAACGCATGACCATGGGCGACGTGGTCTTCATCGCCGACCCGCGCCGGGGCGTCAACCACGCCGGCGTGGTGCTGGACTCCGACACGATGATCGCCGCCGACGCCAAGACCGGCGGCGTCAACGCGGTGCCGATCCCGACCAGTCGCGTGTGGCAGGTCGGCCGGTTGTCGCTCAAGCAGCCCAAGCGCGGCAACTACGTGCCCAAGGCCACCAAGAAGCCGTTCCAGTGCGGCGTCGACCCGGCGGCCTTCATCACGATGCCCGACGGCAAGATCCTGGCCAACCCGTCACTGTGCCCGCCGAAGCCCGAGGTCTTCGGTGAAGCGCACATGCAGCCCGCGGCCATCGTGGCCGGGCGCTGTGCCGCCGCGTTGTGGCCGCAGTTGACGGTGATCGGCGGCTGGCGTCCCAGCGACCCGTACCCGGACCATCCGTCCGGTCGCGCCGACGACATCATGATGCCCGAGGGCTGCGCCCAGACCCCGTCGAAGTTGGCTCTGGGAACCGCGATCGCCGAGTTCTTCATGAAGAACGCCGCCAAGTTCCACGTGCAGTACATCATCTGGCAGCAGCGCATCTGGAACGCCGAGACCGAGGGCCCCAAGGCCGCGGTCAGTTGGCGCGGCATGTCCGACCGGGGTGATTGCACGTCGAACCACCAGGACCACGTCCACGTGTCCTTCATCGGACCCGACGTCGCCCCAGACACCCCGGCGGCACCGGCTCCGGTCGAGAACCCCGCAAGCGACGACCAGTAGAACTGATCGGGCACCACCGACCGGTAACTGTCGAAACGCAGCGGCTCGGTCAAGGATCCGGCCGCCGCCGCCGATAACGGGGGGCGACCAGACCCACTGATCGCCGGAGGTCGTCGTGAGACGGTTCCTGCTCCTGTCCCTGCTCGCCCCCGCCGTGCTCGCGACGTCGCCTGCCGGACCCGCGACGGCCGAACGGATCCCGCAGATCACCGCGCGGCCGACCGTGTCAGTGCCCGCTGACAGTCGCGTGGCCCAGGTGATCAACCGGGTCCGGCAACGGCACGGGCTGCGCCCGCTCCGGGTGTCGCAGCGGATGTCGGTGACCGCGCGACCGTGGGCGAAACACCTGGCCGGTACCCCGCAGCGGTTGGCCCATGACCCGGGTTACTGGGCTGACATCAACCGGTCCTGTCGGGCGCCGCGGTCCGGAGCCGAGAATGTCGCCTATCGCTACGACTCGACGACCCGGAAACCCTTGGCGATGCACCGTCGTTCGGCAGTCGCCCTGGTCCGGATGTACCTGGCCTCGCCGGGGCATCGGGCGAACATCCTGAACCCTGACAGCACCCACCTGGGCACTGCCACTGTCATGCGCCGCACGAGCCGTACGCAGGTCTATACGACCAACGTCATGCGCTTCGCCCGGGCTGGCAACTGCGGCAAGAGGTGACGGGCGCGGAGCCGATCACTCGGGGATGAAGCCGCTGTCCACGTTCCACGGCTGTAGGGGGCTGTTGGCGATCAGCCAGGTCTCCAGGTCCTTCATCCAGCCGGTCAGCACGAGCACTCCGATGATCACGAAGACCGCACCCAGTCCGCGCCGGAACCACCCGTGGGGATCGGCCGCCCAGCGGGCGCCGGCGACGGCACGCTGCCCCAGCACCGCAATCGCCAGCAATGTCGCGCACAGTCCGAACACGTAGGCCACCAGCAGGATGAGGCCGTAGGCCGGTTCGGCCGGCAGGACCGTGACGATGACGTAGCCGTACAGCGGGCTGCACGACGTGAACACCGGACCCAGCGCTGCACCCGTGAGCACCTGGCCGGCCACACCGTCTCGACGGCGCGCGGACTGCAGCCCCACGGCCGTCCTGCCCTGCAGCGCGGTGGCAGCCACGATGCGTTCCCACAGTTGGGGGAACAGCGCCACCAACCCCAGCCCGATGAGCAGCAGCCCCGACACCCATTGCCAGACCTCGTCGGGGATCCCCAGCAGGGCGGTCGACGCCTTCAGGAGCAGGGTGAAGGCCACCACCGACACCCCCAGCGACGCGGTGATCACCAACGCGCCCCGGTGTCGGGTCACCCAGGTCGACCGGATCCGGGTGGTCGTTCCGCCCGGCACTCCTGTCGCCCTCGGGGCCGGCAGATCCGATGCCACCGATCCGCCGACGATCACCGGCAACAGCGGCAGAACGCAGGGCGCCAGGGTGGTCAGTACTCCGGCTACGAGGGCGCCCAGGAGGGCCAGGATCACCCCACGTTCTCCTGGATGGTGGCGACGTCCGTCGCGCCGCTGAACTTCTTGGTCTCCCTGCCTTCGGAGTCGATCACCACGAACGTGTGCTGGGTGGTCACGCCGTACTTGTCCCGCAACGCTTCGTTGCTGTCGTAGTCGACACTGACCACCGTCAGACCGTCGGGGAACTCGGCACCGGTGAGTTGTTCGGTGGCCTCCTGGCAGGTGGGGCACCAGCTGGCGTTGAAGAACAGGACCACATCGGAACCCTCGAAGGAGCCGGGGGCCTTCTCGTAGTCAGCGAGCGAGATGTATCCACCCTGCTTCATCGACCTCTCCCTGTCCGCCATGTCCGCCTTGCCTTCGGCGCCCGGAGGCATCGGCGCGACGGGGGCGCTGGTCGGGGAGGCGGCCGGTGCGGCCGAATCAGCGGAACCACTGCACCCGGCCAGGAAGAGGCTGAGCCCTAGTCCCACTCCACCGGCAACGGCTGTCATTCGTCTTCGGGTCATGATTCCTCCAGGTCGGGTCGTGATTGACTCGCGAATCCCATTGGACGGCATTGATCACGGATCAGAGGCGTCTGCCGGTTACAGGGTTCTTACGGATCGCTGCCCCGGCGGTTTCCGGCCCGATCCGACCTACCCTGAAACGGTGCCCGGGATTCTGATCGTCGACGACGACCACACCGTCAGCGGCGTCCTGTTGTCCTACCTGGACCGGGCGGACCTGACCGGCAAGCACCTGACCGACGGGCGGTTGCTCCACGAGACCGTCGCCTCGCTCGACCCGGACCTCGTCGTGCTCGACGTGATGATGCCGGGCGCCGACGGCTTCGAGCTGTGCAGCGAGATCCGCGCCCGGCGCCCAGATCTGCCGGTGATCCTGCTGACCGCCCGCGGGGAAGAGGCCGACCGGATCACGGGCCTGTCCTCCGGGGCCGACGACTACGTGACCAAACCGTTCAGCCCGCGCGAACTCGTGCTGCGCATCCAGTCGGTCCTGCGCCGGTCGCAGAAGGCCGCCGCTGCCAACGAACGCCCCGATCTGGTCGACGGTGACCTCATGGTCTCCTGGGCGTCCCGCACGGTCACCGTGTCCGGGGCATCGGTGCCGCTCACGGTCCGCGAGTTCGAACTGCTGGCCTATCTCGTCGCCAACCCCGACCGGGCATTCACGCGCGACGAGTTGCTCGAGCGGGTCTGGGGCTGGAGCTTCGGTGACAGCTCGACCGTCACGGTTCACGTGCGCCGCCTGCGCGAGAAGATCGAGGTCGACCCCGCCTCACCCACCCGCCTCGTGACGGTGTGGGGGGTCGGTTATCGCTGGGAACCCCAGCCCGCGGAGGTGCCGCAGTGACGCCATCGGCGACTGCGGTTCTCACCGCCGCTGGCGCCGCAGTGTTGGTGGGCGCTGTGGGTGCGGTCGTGGTGCATCGGGTCTCACGCCGGTCACTGGCATGGGCGGCTGCGTTGGCGCCAGCAACTGCGGTCGTGAGTGTGGCGGCCGGGGTGGCCGCTGCCAGTGCCACGATGTTGCTCGCTGCCGAACAGGTGCGGATCGTGGCGCTGGTGCTGGCGGTGGCGACCCCGATCGCCATCGGCTTCGGGGCGCTCCTGGCGCGCCAGACGAACCGACTCCAGACCGATGCGGCCGAGCAGCGCGCAGCACGTGAGCGTGATGCGACCGTGGAGGAACGGCGCAGAGAACTCATCTCATGGCTCAGTCACGATCTGCGCTCTCCGCTGGCCCGGATGAGGGCACTGTCGGAGGCCGCAGAGGATGATCTGGCGCCGGTCGACTTCCCTCAACAGATCGGGCGCGAGGTCGACGCGCTTTCGCACATCGTCGACGACATCAGTGCCCTGTCCCGGTTGCAGGACGCGCTCGCCCTGGACCGGCAGCCCGCCGACCTTCAGGACCTCGCATCGGATGCGGTGGCGGCGGCGCAGCCGTTGGCGGATCGCCAGGGGGTGGAGTTGGCCGGCGGCGGGGAGCGGGCGATTCCGGTGACCGGCGACGCCGCAGAACTGTCGCGGGCGCTGCACAATCTCATCGGCAACGGACTGCGTCACACGCCAGCGGGGGGCGCGGTGCGGGTCGAGTCGTCCGCCGACGGTCAAGCGGCCCGCGTGACGGTGACCGATCAGTGCGGCGGCATTCCGGCGGACCAGTTCGGGCGTTTGTTCGAACCGGGATGGCGTGGCACGACGGCCCGGACCCCGGGTGATGGCGGCGCCGGCCTGGGACTGGCGATCGCGCTCAGCATCGTGGAGGCACATGAGGGGGCCCTGGATGTGGTCAACACCGACGACGGCTGCTGTTTCCGACTGACCCTTCCGATGGAAGCCGGAGTGGCCAGGGGATGACCCCCACTCGTGCCGATCGCTCGGCACCAGTTAGGTTCACCCTGAACCGATCGCAGGAGGTCCCGATGGACGACCAGGTCCGCCGCCACAAGTACACCCTCGACGAGGACCAGATCCCCACGGCCTGGTACAACATCATCCCGGACCTGCCGGCCCCGCCGCCTCCGCCGCTGCACCCCGGCACGATGGAGCCCGTCGGTCCCGAGGACCTGGCGCCGCTGTTCCCGATGGCGCTGATCGAGCAGGAGGTGAGCCAGGATCGGTTCATCGACATCCCCGGCGGTGTGCTCGATGTGTACCGCCAGTGGCGGCCGACGCCGCTGTTCCGGGCCCACCGGCTCGAGCAGGCGCTCGGGACCCCGGCGCGCATCTACTACAAGTACGAGGGTGTCTCGCCGGCCGGTTCGCACAAGCCCAACACCGCTGTGCCGCAGGCCTACTACAACAAGGCCGAGGGCATCTCGAAGCTGACCACCGAGACCGGGGCCGGCCAGTGGGGAACGGCACTGGCGTTCGCTTGTGCGCTGTACGACATGGAGTGCGAGGTCTGGCAGGTCGGGGCGTCCTACGACGCCAAGCCGTACCGGCGGCTGATGATCGAAGCGTTCGGTGCCGCGGTGCACCGTTCCCCCAGTGACCTCACCGAGGTCGGCCGCCAGCTGGGCGCCAACCCGGCCAACCAGTCCGGATCGTTGGGCATCGCGATCTCCGAAGCCGTCGAGGTCGCGGCGCAGAACCCTGACATCCGGTACGCCCTGGGATCGGTGCTGAACCACGTCCTGCTGCACCAGACGGTGATCGGCGAGGAAGCGATCCTGCAGCTGGAACAGGCGGGTGACACCCCGACACTGATCGTCGGTTGCACCGGCGGCGGTTCGAACTTCGCCGGCCTGTCGTTCCCGTTCTTGCGCGAGAAGTTGGCGGGGCGCATCTCGCCGCGGATCCTGGCGGCCGAGCCCGCGTCGTGTCCGTCGCTGACCCGGGGAACCTACGCCTACGACTTCGGCGACACCGCGGGGATGACGCCGCTGATGAAGATGCACACCCTCGGCCACGACTTCGTGCCCGATCCGATCCACGCGGGTGGGCTGCGCTACCACGGCATGGCGCCGTTGATCTCGCACGTCTACGAGCTCGGTCTCATGGACGCGGAGTCGGTGCCGCAGACGGAGTGTTTCGCCGCGGCGGTGCAGTTCGCGCGCACCGAAGGGATCGTCCCGGCGCCGGAGCCGACCCACGCGATCGCCCTGGCGATCCGCGAAGCGCTCAAGGCCAAGGAGACCGGTGAGGAGACGGTGATCCTGACGGCCCTGTGCGGGCACGGTCACTTCGACCTGGCGGCCTACGACGACTACCTCAACGGCCGGATGGTCGACGAGGCCGTCAGCGACGCACGGTTCGCCGAGGCGTTGGAGACCCTGCCGCAGGTGCCGGTCGGCTGAGTCCCGGTGCCCCGTCGTGCCCGGAGGAGCCGCGATGAGTGAGTCCCCGGTAAATGCGGTGCGCTTGCCCGCGCCGGTGCGGCCGGGGGCCACCATCGCGGTCACGGCACCATCGGCCGGGGTGGCCACAGAACTGCGGCCCCGGTTGGACTTCGCGGTGTCGTGGCTTGAGGGGCGCGGTTATCGGGTGCGACTGGGGGACTGTCTGGGGACGCCGTCGCAGGTGAGTGCGCCCCCTGCCGTCCGGGCCGCCGAACTGACGGACCTGTTGCTCGACCCCACGGTGAATGCGGTGATCCCGCCCTGGGGCGGTGAGACCGGGATTGATCTTCTGCGGTTCCTGGACTGGGACCGTCTCCGTGACGCCGACCCCACCTGGCTGGTCGGGTACTCCGACCTGAGCACCTTGCTGGTGCCGATGACGGTGCGTTGCGGCTGGGCCACCCTGCACGGCGCCAACCTGATGGACACTCCGTACCGGGTGCCGCCGCAGCTGAGCCACTGGCTCGATGTGGTGACCCTCGAGCCCGGGTCGAGGCTGGTGCAACGTTCGTCGACCGTGCATCGGGGACCCGGGTTCGACGACTGGATCGCTGATCCGACCACGGATCTGCGGCCGCTGGACCGACCGGGAAGTTGGCGGCGGCTCGACGGCCGGGATGAGTCGGTCAGTGCGACGGGTGTTCTGATCGGCGGCTGCCTGGAGACGGTGGGGAACCTGCCCGGCTCAGGGTTGGCCGACCTGGCGACGTTCGCGCCCGGCGCGGGTCTTCTTGTGTATCTCGAAGCCAGTGAGACCAACGCGTTCGACGTGGCACGGCGTCTTCATGGCCTCCGCCTGGCGGGGTGGTTCGACCGGGCGGCGGCGGTGCTGATCGGGCGGACGGACGCGCCGGACGACGAGGGGTTCACCCAGGAGGATGCCGTTGACGATGCCCTGGGAGACCTGTCGGTGCCGGTGTTGTTGGATGTGGACTGCGGTCACGTGGCCCCGATGTTGATGATCGTCAACGGTGCCAGTGCGACGGTGTCGTGGAGCCCCGTCGGCGGTGTACTGGAGCAGTTGCTGCCGGCCTGACGGTGCCAGAACCGGCGTGCGGGCCGTGGTCCGCCTTGGCTTCGATACGCGCTTCGCGCTACTCACCCCGCGGCGGGTGGGGGCCAGGGGCCTGCGGGTTGAGTAGCGGGCGGTAGCCCGCGTATCGAAACCGCCCCGGGTCGGCCTGCACGTGGTGCCGTCCGACGGCGGGGGTGCGGGCCGTGGTCCGCCTTGGCTTCGATACGCGGCTGCGCCGCTACTCACCCCGCGGCGGGGGTGCAGGGGCCTGCGGGTTGAGTAGCGGGCGGTAGCCCGCGTATCGAAACCGCCCCAGGTCGGCCTGCACGTGGTGCCATCCCCGTGCGACGGCGGGGGTGCGGGCCGTGGTCCGCCTTGGCTTCGATACGCGCTTCGCGCTACTCACCCCGCGGCGGGTTTGGGGTCATTCGAACCGTGTCAGGCGCAGGACCAGGGGCCCCAGCCGGAGCGCTGGTACAGCTTCCACGCGATGTGGTTCTGGGCGAACTTCGGCGCGCGGTTTGCCGCCGGCGCGTACCGACCGCCGCCGGCGCCTCGCCACGTGCTGTCGAGGAACTGCCAGGCGCCCTTGTAGGGGCCGTCGACCATCTTGTAGTCGAAGCCGGACTCGCAGCGGATGACCGACCGGGACTTCGAGGTCTTGGCCCAGCGCTGGGCCTTCTTGATCTGCTTCAGTTCCCAGTTCTTGAGGTGGTAGTGGCGCACGTGCGCCTTCGTCACCGGACGTCCCTTGTGGTACGACTTCGCGGCCGGAGCCGCGGGTGCCGCATCCGCCACGGCGGGCACGGCGACGAGTGCCGTCGCGCCCACCATCGCGGCTGCGGACGTGGCGATGAACCTATTCATCACGCACAACTCCACGGGCCCCAGCCCTGCTTCTGGTACAGCCGCCAGGCCATGTGGTCCTGGGCGAACTTGGGGGCCTGGTTGGCGGTGGAGGCGTAGCGGCCGCCACCGATGCCGCGCCAGGTGCCGGAGGCGAACTGCCAGGCGCCGTAGTAGCCGTTGCCGGTGTTGATCCGGTAGTTGCCGCCGGACTCGCACTGACGCACGGAACGGGCCTTGGACGACCGCGCCCACTTCTTGGACTTCTTGATCTGCTTCAACTCCCAGCTCTTGAGCTTGTAGTGCTGGAAGTGGGCGTTCGACACGGGACGGTTGTTCTTGTACGACGGGGCGCTCGGCGCCGCGGACGCGGAGGTCACGGCAGGCCCGGCCGCGACAGCGGTCAGGGACACGAGGGCGGCAGCGGGCACAGCGATTGTTGCTTTACGCACGGATTTCCTTCATCGACGATCCCCTCGCACAACTCGGACATCTGGTCCGGCCGCACTGCTCGGGGCGGTCAGCGGGTTCATCCCGCGTCGGTCGTCTGCCCGTCTGGGCACCGGCGAAACCGACTCCAGCGACGCTAGGCCATGTCGCAGAAGTGTCTCAAGCGCGTCGCCTGTGAGTCACATCACTGAACGGCCCGATCCCTTCCCGTGCAGGTGCTGCGCAAACGTGGGGGGAGTGGGATTCGCGGGGACGAGCACTGTGGTCGGCGCCACAGGACGGGCCCCAGATTCCGGCCGAATAGCGGACGCCAGCTGCGGATCGGGTAGGTCAGTCGTGGGGTGTCGGTACGGGCCGTGGTCCGCCTTGGCTTCGATACGCGCTTCGCGCTACTCACCCCGCGGCGGGTGTCGCTCTGCGGGGTGAGTGCCGCCGGAGGCGGTGTATCGAAGCCCGCTCAGGTCGGCTGGTGCCTGCGTGCGGGTCCTGGTCCGCCTTGGCTTCGATACGCGCTTCGCGCTACTCACCCCGCGGCGGGTGAGGGCTGCTCGCGCCTACTCACCCCGCGGCGGGTGAGGGCTGCTCGCGCCTACTCACCCCGCGGCGGGGGTGCGGTGAGACGAAGTCAGACGACGGAGCGTTTCGCGTGGGCCTTCAGCAACTTCTTGCGGGTCTTGACCGGCAGCCGGTCGATGAACAGCATGCCGTCCAGGTGATCACATTCGTGCTGCAGACAGCGGGCGAGGAGGCCGGTTCCTTCGACCGTGACCTCGGCACCGTGTGCGTCGACCCCCGTCACCCATGCGTGGTCGGGTCGGCCGAGTTCGGTGTACTGGCCCTTCACCGACAGGCAGCCCTCCTCGGACTCGTCCAACTGACGCTCGGCCAGCGCCGGTAGCCGCAGAACCGGGTTCACGACGACGCCCTTGTGGCGCCGCCCCCGGTCGTCGTGACAGTCGTAGACGAACACGCGCAGGTCGACGCCGATCTGGTTGGCCGCCAGCCCGACCCCGTCGGCGGCGTACATGCTCGCGAACATGTCGGCCACCAGTTGCCGCAACTCATCGTCGAACGACGTCACCGGCCGACAGGCCGTGGCCAGTACCGGATCCCCGACCTGGACGATGGCATGCACCCGACCCGCGTCGTCATTCACCCGACCACCCTGCCATGCGGGCATAGGCGACCTGCCATGTGGCATCGGCTTGCCGAGCAGAGCAGGTGTGGTCAGGGTGGGCAGATGGACCCGCACGCAATCATCGTCGGCGCGGGCCACAACGCCCTGGTGGCGGCCAACGTTCTCGCGGACGCGGGCTGGTCGGTCGACGTGGTGGAGACCAACGACACGGTCGGGGGGGCGGTCCGCAGTGCGGAACTGCTGCCCGGCTTCGAGTGCGATCTGTTCAGCGCCTTCCATCCACTGGGCTACGTGTCGCCGGTCCTCCGGTCGCTGCGACTACACGAGTACGGGCTGGCGTGGTCGCGTGCCCCCGCCGCTCTGGGTCACTGTTTTCCGGATGGCCGGACAGCGGTCATCGAGGCCGACCCGGAAGCGACGGCCGCTGGGCTGGAGCAGTGGGCCGCGGGCGATGGTGATCGGTGGCTGGGGGTGCTCGCCGGATGGCGTCAGGTCCGCGACCCGCTGGTGCGGGCCCTGCTGGCGCCGCTGCCGGCCGCCGGCCCGGTCGCCCGGTTGGCGCGCACCGTCCCGGCTGGCGACCTCATGAGACTGACCCGTCTGGCCGTGAGTTCCGCCCGGACCTACGCGCAGGAGACCTGGAAAGGAGAAGGCGCCCGGACCCTGCTGACCGGAAATGCGCTGCACGCTGACATCAGTCCCGAGTCGGCGGGGAGTGCACTGTTCGGATGGTTGCTCAGCATGTTGGCCCAGGACGTCGGCTTTCCGGTCCCGCGCGGTGGCTCCGGGCGGCTCACGGCCGCTTTGGCGGACCGGTTCCAGGAGCGGGGCGGGCGGATCCGGACGGGGGTTGCAGTGCGACGCGTCGTCGTCGAGGGCGGCCGGGCGACGGGTGTGATCCTCGGTGACGGATCCGTGCTTCGCGCTCAGCGAGCGGTGCTGGCGGGAGTCTCGGCGCCGGCCCTGTACGGGTCGATGCTCAGTCCGGGAGATCTGCCCGTCGGCTTTCTGGATGATCTGGGTCGGTTCCAATGGGACAACCCGACGGTCAAGATCAACTGGATGCGGTCGGCGCCCGTGCCGTGGCGCGATCCGGCGGCGGCGCGCTGCGGAACCCTGCACCTGGGCGTCGACCGGAACGATCTGAGCCAGGGGATGACCGACCTCTCTCTGGGTCGCATGCCCGAACGTCCGTTCGTCCTGGCCGGCCAGATGACGCTGGCTGACCCGACCCGTTCGGCGCCGGGGACGGAGACCCTGTGGGCGTACACCCACCTGGCGCACAGCGACGATGCGGGCGAACTGGCCGAACATGCGGACTCCGCCGTGGCCCGCGTGGAGTCGATGGTCAACGGCCTCGCGCCGGGATTCGAGGATGGCGTGGTGAAACGGGTCGTGCAGCATCCGCGTGAGCTGGCGGCATCGGACGCCAACCTGTACCAGGGGGCGGTCAACGGCGGAACCGGTCAACTGAGCCAGCAGTTGTTGTGGCGGCCCACCCCCGGTCTGGGTGGTGCCCGGACCCCAGTGCGGGGGCTGTACCTGGCGTCGGCTGCGGCGCACCCCGGCGGGGGCGTGCACGGGGCCTGTGGCAACAACGCGGCGGTCGCAGCTCTGCACGACGCCGCGCCGGTGCGGGGCCCAGTGCTGCGGGCGGCGACAGCCGCGATGTGGCGGTCGCTGTACCCGGCTCGGTGACGCGGTAGCGAGGAAGGTGGGTGCGGGCCTTGGTCCGCCTTGGCTTCGATACGCGCTTCGCGCTACTCACCCCGCGGCGGGGTGGCCAGGGGCAGCGGGGTGAGTGCCGCCGAAGGCGGTGTATCGAAGCCCGCCCAGATCGGCTCGTGCCCAGAGCGGTCCACACAGGTGCGGGCCGTGGTCCGCCTTGGCTTCGATACGCGTTTCGCGCTTCTCACCCGGCGGCGGGTTGCTGTTCGCGCTACTCACCCCGCGGCGGGTCCGCGGCGGGTTCGGCGGCGCCTCGTTCGGCCAGGTGGGCCAGGCGGTCGAGACACTCGCGATTGCGCCAGTTCATGATCGGCGCCTGCGCCGATCGGGGCAGCCAGCGGCCCAGGCCGCGGGTGATCTCCTCGTCAAGCTCCACGTAGGTGTTCTCACCGTCGGGACGCATTCGCAGGCGCACGCGACCTTCGCCCCACGGGCGGCTACGGACCTGCAGCACCAGTGACTCTCGGGCCTGTACGGACACGACCGTGGTCACGTCATCGACCAGAAGCGGCCAGATTCCCACCGACTGATGCAGGTTGCTGCCGGCTTCCGGGAACTCGGCGTCGACGTCGCGGATGCGGGACGCCCCCACCACCCACCCGCTGTACATCCAGCCGTTGGTGAGCACCGCCCACACCTGATCGATGGGGGCCAGGATTCGCCGCCGCTCCACGGGTTGCATCCGGAACTGTCGACAGGAGACGGGAGACCGGTCAAGACACTGCACCGGGCTTCGGTGACCCCGCTCGGTGAGCGACCGATGACCGAATCCTGAAGTGAATATCGTGAATGTCCCAGTTCTCATTCGGGGATCACTCATTTGTGAGTCAAAGGCTTGCCTAACCTTCCACACGACGCGGAACGGCAGGACGGTGGAAGAGCAGCCAACCAAGGAGATTTGAGATGCCCGCCGAAACAAGCCAAACCCTCGACAGAGGGTTACGCGTCCTGGAAGTCCTGTCCGATCACCCCAGCGGGATGAAGGTGAGTGAACTCGCCACCACCCTGGGGATCTCGCGCACCATCGTCTACCGCCTGGTGGTGACCCTCGACCAGCACGGCATGGTGCGCCGCACGCACGACGGTCGGTGCCGGCTCGGCGTCGCCGCCCTGTCGCTGGCCCGCCAGATCGAACCGATGGTGCGCGATGCCGCCGCCCCGGCGCTCCGCCGCCTCGCGGAGCAGTTGGGGGTCACCGCCCATCTCGCCGTCGTGGAGGGATCAGAGGTGATGGTGGTCGCCGCCGCCGAGCCGACCCGCTCCGAGGTTCATGTCGCCCTGCGTGTCGGCGCCCGCCGACCGGTGGAGCGTTCCGTGGCCGGGCGAGCCGCCATCTCGGCCCGCTCGCTCACCAACCCACCCGCCGGCTGGGTGCTGACTGGTCGCGACGCGTTCCACGGTGGTCACGCCGTGGCCGCTCCACTGGTGGGAGTGGCCGGCCTGGAGGCCGCGGTCGGCGTGATCTCCATGTCACCGATGGACGCGGATGTCGCCGGGCCCCGCCTGGTGGCTGCCGCTCGGGACGTGGCCCGGGCCCTGCGTGAGCCGGTCGATCCGCCGACCAGTGGCGGTTCCACCACCCCCCGGTCCCGCGGTCGGGTGGACCTCAGCCGACCCAGCGGAACCCGAATCCCCGCGCGGTGAGCAGATGGGCGGGAGCCGACGGATCCTCCTCGAGTTTGCTCCGGAGGCGGAACACCACGTTGTCGACCATCCTCGGGTCGCCGGTGTCGCTGGGGTATCCCCACACGGTGTCGAGTAGTTCCGTCCGGGTCACGACCCGCTCCTCGCCCAGGAACAATTGGAGCAGCACCTGGAATTCCAGCTTGGTCACCTGGACCGGTTTCCCGTGGAGCTGCACCTCGCCGCTGGTGGGGTGCAGTGACACGGGGCCTCGGGTGATGGCGTCAGGAATCCCGGGGGTCGCCTCGGCGCGGCGCAACTGAGCGTGGATACGCGCTCGTAGCTCCGCGAGCCGGAAGGGCTTGGTCACATAGTCGTCTGCTCCGGCCTCGAGTCCGCCGACCACATCGTGGCTGTCGGCCTGTCCGGTGACGGCGATGATCGGGATCTCGCCGGCGCGGCGTAGTGCCCGGATGACGTCGAACCCGTGCATGTCGGGAAGAAGCAGATCCACGAGCACCAGGTCGGGCTCGAGTTCGGCGACCGCATCCAGGCCGCCTCGTCCGGTGTCCGCCTCGTGGACCTGGTACCCCGAGCGCACGAGGTAGGTGCGCAACGCCGTGCGCACACCCTCGTCGTCATCGATGACCAGGACCGCCAGTTCCATGCGGCTAAGTTAACCAGCGCCGCCGGCAGGCTGCGGTCCGGCGCACGTCAATCAGGTCGGGATCCGGGAAGTGATGCGCGCAAGCGCCGCGTTGAGATCGCTCTTGCGGAACGGCTTGGCCAGCCGCGGAAGATCACCCAGGTGGGGTCCGTCCGATATGTAGCCGCTGATGACCAGCACCGGGAGGTCCGGCCGAAGTTCCAACGCGCGTCCCGCCAGTTCTGCACCTGTCATTCCCGGCATGAGTTGGTCCGTCACCAGGGCGTCGATCGACCGGCCCGAGTCGGGCCGCAGCCACTCCAGCGCCTGCCGCGCCGAACCCGTCTCCACCACGGTGTGCCCGTTCGACCGCATCATGTCCGCCAGACTGGACCGCACGAGCTCCTCGTCATCGACCAGGAGTACCTGCAGGGGAGGGAGCGCCGGCGGAGGGGCGACGACGGGCTTCGCGGTGGCTTCGCGTCGGTCGGCCGCCGGCAGCCACATCTCGGCGCGGGTGCCGACGCCTTCCTGGGAACGCAGGATCAAGGCGCCGCCGGACTGTGCAGCGAGACCATGGACCATCGACAGCCCGAGTCCGGTTCCCCGGCCGGACTCCTTGGTGGTGAAGAACGGGTCCACGGCACTGGCCAGCACCGACTCCGACATGCCGACGCCGTCATCCGTCACGCTGAGGCGCACATAACGCCCCGCGGACAGGGACGGGTTCTCGTCCGCGGTCAGCGTGTGGGTGTCCAGCGAGATGGTGACCCGACCGCCACTGGGCAGTGCGTCCTTCGCGTTCACACAGAGATTCAGCAGGGCGAGTTCCATCTGGTGGGGATCGACCGTGCAGTGCGGCAGCGCCGCCGCCTTGCTGGTCACGATCTCGACGGTGGGCCCCAGCGAGTGGGTCAGCAGATCAGTCATCTCGTCGACGAGTCGGGCCAGGTCCACGACTTCCGCGCGCAGGTCCTGCCGGCGGGCGAAGGTGAGGAGACGGGCCACCAGTGCGCGCGCCTTCTCGGCGCTGCGCAGCGCCGACTCCACCAGGTCGTGGGTGTCTGCGGGAACGGCCGGGTCCTCGTGCAGCAGATCCAGCGCCGTCAGGATCGGCGTGAGCAGGTTGTTGAAGTCGTGGGCGATCCCACCGGTCAACTGCCCGATGGAATCCAGCTTGCGCAGTTCCACCAACTCGGCGGTGCGTTCCTGGACCGTTGCCTCCAGATCCTGCGCCGAGCGCGCAATGCGCGCCTCGCTGTCGCGCAGGTCCTGCTGGGCGCGCACTTGGGCGTCGATGTCGGTACAGGTCCCGATCCATTGTGTGATCGTGCCGTCCGACCCGCGCACCGCTCTCCCCCGGACCAGGAACCAGCGCGACGACCCGTCGGGGAAGAGGAAGCGGAAGCTCGACTCGTACGGATTCCCGGTGCGCAGCGACTCCTCCCAGGTCAAGGACAACAATTGCGCATCGTCGGGATGGACCACATCCGTCCAGCCATGGCCGAGCAACTGCTCGGCCGACCGTTGCATCGCCTCCTGGTACCGGGTGTTGGTGTAGATGTTGCGACCCTCGGCGTCGGTCATCCAGATGAACGCGGGGAGGGTGTCGGCCAAGGTGCGGAATCGGGCCTCGGAGGCCACCAGTCGTTCGTGGGCGGCGTGCAGTTCCGTGATGTCCGAGGACACCCCGGTCAATCCGACGATCGTGCCGTCCGGCGCGCGCAGGGGGGACTTGGCGCTGCGGTACCGGTGGGTGACACCGTGCGGATCGGTGTAGATCTCTTCGGCGACCCGAGCCTCGCCGCTCTCGATCACCGACCGGTCCATCTCGATGATGGCGTCGGCCTCGTCGAGATTGACCGACCAGTCCCGTTCATTGAGGCCGACGAGGTCGGCCGCGGGCCGTCCGATCGCCTCGGCGGTGGCCGCGTTGAGATAGATCATGCGGCTGTCCCGGTCCTTGACATAGATCAGGTCGGGCAGCGCGTCGCCGACAGCGGGCAACAACCAGGGCGGGAGGTTCTGCGGATCCACGGTCACCTCCAGCCATCACTCCTCGGCCAGTGTGGGACATGCGGGGTGATCCCGCGACCGCTCCCGGTGCGACTCAAACGGAACCGCGATCAAGGTGCGAACTCCGGACGGGGAGCCGCGGGAACAGAAGACCGATTCGCGGCGTTGCACTGGGGGACAATGTAGTTGAACATTCAATGATCTAGAGGATCGATCGAGGAGAGGGCATGCCCGCTGCCACCGCCGATACCCTGACCCTGCCGCGCGTCGACGTGGCCGCCGAAGCTCGACCCCGCCGGGTTGCTGCCGTGACCACCGCACCCGCCGGCCACGAAGGCGAGGGCTTTCCCGTGCGCCGGGCGTTCGCGGGGCTGCATCCCAGCCAGCTCGACCCCTTCATCCACATGGATCAGATGGGCGAGGTCGAATACGCACCCGGCGAGCCGAAGGGCACCCCCTGGCACCCACACCGCGGTTTCGAGACGTTCACCTACCTTATCGATGGTCAGTTCCTGCATCAGGACTCCAACGGCGGTGGTGGCACCATCATCGACGGCGGGACCCAGTACATGACGGCAGGAGATGGGATCCTCCACATCGAGACGCCGCCGGAAGCGCTGGTGAAGTCCGGCGGGGTGTTCCACGGGGTGCAGTTGTGGATCAACCTGCCGCGGGACAAGAAGCGCATGGCACCGCAATACCAGGATCTGCAGGGCCGCGATTCGGCCATGATCACCACGGCCGACGGCGGTGCGCTCATCCGAGTCCTCGCGGGCGAGGTGGCGGGTCACCGCGGCCCCGGCATCTCGCACACGCCATTGGCGATCACCCATGTGACCTTGGCGCCCGGCGCTCGGGCGGAGATCCCGTGGCGCACTGACTTCAACGCATTGGCGTACGTCCTGGCCGGATCCGGGACTGTCGGCGTCGACCAGCGTCCGATCCGGATGGGACAGATGGCGGCGCTGACCGACGGGGACACCATCGTGCTTCAAGCCGACCCGGTGCAGGAGTCCCGCTCACCCAACATGGATGTGTTCCTCATCGGGGGAGTGCCGTTGCGGGAACCGGTGATCCAGTACGGGCCGTTCGTCATGAGCACCAAGGAAGAGATCATCCAGGCCTTCGAAGACTTCCAGGCGGGCCGGTTCGGGCACATCCCGCCCGAGGCGATCCAGCCGTATCGCGCCTGAGCCCGGGCTTCGGCCAGGCTCAGAACCAGTGATGCCGTAGCGCTCCGATCGGGTGCGAGACGCGATTGTCGTGCGGCACGGCTGGCGGTAGATGGATACCCAATCGATTCAGATGGGTGATCATGCCGCCCACCAACAGGAGCATGGCCCCTCCGGTCAGTGCCAGGAGGATGGTCGGCGGGATCAGGCCAAGAAGTTGGCCCCACAGGATGGTGCCCAGCGGGATCCCGATGCCGAGAACGAAGAAGTAGGCCGACATCGCCTCTTGGCGCTGCTCGTCGGCCGCCGCCCCGGACACGTCGGCGATCAAGAGCGCCGTACCGCCGTAGTGGACGGCCCCGAAGACGACGGCGAAGACGCAGATCCCCAGGAACTCCGACGTGCGGTCGGTGACGATCGTCCAGCCGGCGATGAACAGGAGAACCAGCCCGGCCGCCAGGTAGGCGGTACTGGCCGAGCGCATGGGGCCCCAGCGGCCCCCGATCATGCGGACGACCATCGGGGCGAACATCTCGCCGAACGCGATACACGCCAGTACGACACCGGCGTGGACCGCGAGGTCGTGATTCAGGCTGCGCGTCAACGGCACCACCATGCTCACCAGCGGGGCGACGAACAGGACGGTGGCCAGACCCATGACGGCGGCCCGGCGCAGCCGATCGTTGCTCCGCAGTTGCCCGAACATGTCGCGCCACGGGTGGGCGATCGTCGCGACCCGGTCAAATGGTTCGCGTGGGGTGACCGCGATCAGCATGACCACCAACGGCACCGTCAGCAGTGCGTTCGACAAGAAGGCCGACGGCGCTCCGATGTGGTCGATGACCCAAGCTCCGGCGATGGCGCCGATCACCCACGCCAGGCCGGTGGCCATCGTGGTCCTGGCCTGGGACAGTGCCATCCCGCCGCCGAAGTAGGCGCGCGACACCAAGGGCGACACCACGTGCCCGAGCCCTCCGAAGGCCCCCAGGAAGGGGGTCAGGATCATGAGGGTCGGATAGCCGGGAAGACCCGCCCACATCGCGATGGCGAGCGTGGCGTAGGCCGCCACGCCACCGCCCTGGGTCAAGGCGTAGGTCCGGCCCGTCCCGAGTTTGCGTGCGATGCGCCCGGAGTAGGGCGTCACGAGGGCCGCCATCCCGTAGTTGAAGGCCAGCATGAGGGCCGTGAACAGCGCTGCCTGGCTTTCGCTCGTGCCGGCATTGCTCGACACCACGGTGGCGGCCAGCAGTGCGGCAGCGGAACCCAACTGCGACAAGAACGTGGCGCCGAGGAACGCGCGTGACACCCCGGTCCGCTCGTCCGCCGGCGTCGTCATTCTGGTCACCTCCACGAGGCAGATGCCGCGAGCGTAGGAGGGGCAACGGCCGCTGTCCTGTCGAGTGCTTTGCTCAGCCGGATGTGGTGCTCTCCGACGGTCGCGGCGTCAGTCGTTGTTCCACCCAGAGCGCCAGTGAGTCGAGATCGGGTTCCCCGGCAGCGACGGCGCGGATCATGCGATCACCGTCGTCGGCGGTGGCGGCGAGATCCTGGTCGTTGAGAGCCGCGAACAACACGGCGGCCACCCACGACAGACGCTTGTTCCCGTCGAGCAGGCCGTGATTGCGGTTGATGCCGTCGATGAGGGCCGCGATCTTGTGCGGTAGTGACGGGTACACATCCTCGCCCATGACGGTGGTGCCAGGTCGAGCGACTGCGCTCGCCAGAAGCCCCGCATCTCGGACGGTGAAGCCCAGAACGTCGACCTGATCCATGAGGTCGTCCATGGTCAGGTAACGAGTCACCTGCTCAGCCGGTCCAGCAGTTCGGCGTCTCTGGTCATGATGCGGGCCGTCTCGGCTCGGACGAAGTCACTGCGCAGAGACGCCTCGATCCGTGCCCGCACGGCCAGACGGACCACCTCTTGCATCGAACGGTGTTCCCGCTCGGCCTGACGACGGAGTTCCTCGGTCTCCTCGTCGGTGAGACGCAATGTCATTGCCACCAACGCAAGGTATCACAGTGATACCACCTGGGCTGGGTGTTGCGGAACGGGCAGCCGAGGCAGAATCACGGACATGCCACCGCTTCGCGACACCCCACCGGAGCAGCGCAACACTGTCTCCCCCTACGTGGACCAGCACATCGACAATCCTGTCGACTGGTACGAGTGGGGGCCCGATGCCTTCGCCACGGCGCGTGAGCGGGATGTGCCGATCTTCCTCAGCGTCGGCTATGCCGCCTGTCACTGGTGTCATGTCATGGCGCACGAGTCGTTCGAGGACGAGGCGACCGCGCGGTACCTGAACGATCACTTCGTCAGCATCAAGGTCGACCGCGAGGAGCGCCCCGACATCGACGCGGTCTACATGGCGGCGACGACGGCCCTGACCGGTTCCGGCGGTTGGCCGATGTCGGTGTGGCTGGACCACGAGGGCCGCGTCTTCCACGCGGGGACGTACTTCCCGCCGCAGCCGATGCGCGGTCGGCCGTCGTTCCCGCAGATCCTGATGGCCATCACCGACGCTTGGACGGGGCGGCGCGACGAGGTGGTGCGGTCCGCCGGGTCCATCGACCAGGCCCTGCGGGATCGGGAACAGGCAGTGGTCGCCGGCGAGGCGGATCCGGACGAGATCATGACGGCTGCGGTCGATGAGCTCCGAGCCGCGGTCGACCCCGTGAACGCCGGGTTCGGTGGTGCCCCGAAGTTTCCCCCGGCCATGGTGCTTCAGTTCCTGCTGCGTCACCACGAGAACACCGGCGACCCGGCCGCACTCGACATGGTCGAGACCACCTGTGCGGCCATGGCCCGGGGCGGTATCCATGATCAACTCGCCGGAGGGTTCGCCCGCTACAGCGTCGACGCGGCCTGGGAGATCCCCCACTTCGAGAAGATGCTGTACGACAACGCGCTGCTCCTGATGGTGTTCACCGACCTGTGGCGCGCGACTGACTCCGACGCGGTCCGGCGGGTCGTCGAGTCGACCGCCGACTTCCTCGTGACCGAGCTGGTTACACCGGAGGGGGGCTTCGCGGCCGCACTGGACGCCGACTCGGTGCCGCCGGATGATCCGGGTGCCGCTGCGGTGGAGGGCGCCTACTACGTCTGGACCCCTGACCAACTCGACGCAGTCCTGGGACCCGACGACGGGCAGTGGGCCGCCGACCTGTTCGACGTCACCGTGGCCGGGACATTCGAACACGGAACCTCGACCCTCACCCTCCATGACGACCCCGACGACTGGTCCCGGTTCGCCCGGGTCCGCGAAGCACTACGGCAAGCCCGCGAAGTGTGCCCCGCACCGCACCGGGACGACAAGGTGGTGGCGGCGTGGAACGGCCTGGCGATCACCGCCCTCGTCCGAGCCGGCATCGCGCTGGACCGGCCCGACTGGGTGGCTGCGGCGGTGCGCGCCGGCGAGGTGCTGCGGGAACTCCACGTGTTGCCCGACAGTTTGCTCCGGGTGTCACGAGCGGGTTCCCCCGGGTCCGCACCAGGCGTGCTCGAGGACTACGGTCACGTGGTCGTGGCCTTCGCGTGGTTGGCCGCAGTGACGCGTGACCCCGGATGGTTTGACGCTGCCGTGGCGTTGACGCGCACCATGGTGACGCAGTTCCACGACGACACCGGGTTCGCCGACACCGCCGTCGACGCGGAACCGTTGGTCCGACGCCCCCGGGACCCGTCGGACAACGCCTACCCCAGCGGAACCGCTGCTGCTGCCGCGGCGCTCATCACCATGGCGTCGCTTTCCGGTGACCAGGAGTGGCGCAATCTGGCCGACGAGACGCTGGCTGCGCTGGCGGAGCTGCAGCGGGACCACCCCCGGTTCGCCGGCTGGTCGTTGGCGGCGCTGGCTGCGGCGCGCAACGGGCCGACCGAGGTCGCCATCGTCACCGGACCCGACGACGACGGGGGGGATCTGTTGCGGGCGGCAGTGCGACACGGTCCGGGCGGGTTGGTGGTGGCCCGCGGCTCCGGGGACACCCCGCCGTTACTGGCCGGCAAGTCCGCAGTGGGAGGGGCGACCGCCTACGTCTGCCGGGACTTCACGTGCTCGGCCCCGGTCACCCGCGATGACGACCTGGCCCAACTGCTGGACGACGCCCGCGTCAGATGACCGTCGTGCGACCGCGCCCCTGAGCCTTGCTCTGATACAGCGCCCGGTCCGCGCGGGCCAGCACCGACTCCCCGGTCTCGCCGAAGTCGACCAGGGCTGCGCCGACGCTCAGTCCCACGTTCACGACGGTCCCGTCCACCGTGACCGTGCCGGTACAGGCCTGTTGCAGTTTCTCTGCGATGGCGGTCAGATCCTTGTGATCGACATCGGTGAGAACGACCACGAACTCGTCGCCCCCGACCCGCCCCGCGGCGTCCTCGCGGCGCAGGACCGAACCGATCTTCTCCGCGACCCAGGTGAGGACGGTGTCGCCGGCCCGATGGCCGAAGGTGTCGTTGATGGTCTTCAAGCCGTCGACGTCACAGAACAGCACACCGACACTGGACGCCTCACCGAGCACGGAGTCGAGGTGGTCGAGCAGGGTGTGCCGGTTGGCGACACCGGTCAGGCCGTCGCGGGAGGCACGCTGCGCCAACTCGTCCTGCAGGTCGCGCATCGCGGTCTGATCGACGAACTGATGGACGAACAGTCGTTCGCCGTCGTCGCCGGTGACTGCGCTGACCGCATGGTCGATGTGGCGATCTCCGTTGGCCGTCACCAGGTAATGGGAGTGATGGGCCATGGCGTTCTGCGGTCCCGGCGCACCCGCCGGGGGGAGGTAGTCGTTGACCGTGCGCTGCAGCAACTCGTCACGCGTCGCGACCAGCAAGGCGCACAGTGCGGGGTTGACGTCCACGAACCGCCCGTCGGCGTCGGTGAGCGCCATGCCCTGAGGTGCTGCGTCCATGGCAAGCCGGAAGCGGCGCTCACTGCGGGCCAGTTGCTGCCGGGTGCGGTGTTCGTCGGTGACATCTCGCAGGCCCACGACATGGCCGGACTCGGGCAGGGTCTTGACGGTCACGGCCATCCATCGACGTTCGCCATCAGTGGTGACGTACCGCACGGTCGTACCTCGCGGCGCCCGGTCGTGGGCGGCGTCCTCAGGAGCGATGAGCGCGGTGGCGGGCGTGCCGACCAACAACTCCGGGTCCCAGCCGAGCACGGTGGCGACCGACGGCGAGATCCACGTGATCATGCCATCGGCGTCGGTCTGGTAGACGACGTCGGAGGCGTTCTCGGCCAGCAGCCGGAACTGACGGATCGAGCGTTGCATCCCTTCGAATGCCTGGACCTCCGCGGTCGCGTCGGTCATCTGGGCCACGAAGTGAGTCACCGTGCCCTGCTCATCACGCACCGCGGCCACCGACAGGTCCACCCAGACGATGCCCCCGGTCTTGGTCAGATACCGCTTGCGCTGCACGAAACTGTTGCTGGTGCCGGCCAACAACTCCTTGGTCTTGGCGATACTCAGATCGCGATCATCCGGATGGGTGATATCTCCGAAGTGTTTGGTCTCCAGTTCGGCGCGGTCGTAGCCGAGCATCTCGGCCAAGGCGGAGTTGACGTAGAAGAAGAGTCCGGCGGGTGACGTGAGTGCCATACCGATGACGGCTGAGTCCATGGACAGCCGGGTCGTCGCCGCCTCTTCGCGGGCGGACTCGGCTTCCTCGTTCGCCCGCTCCGCCACCGCCTGACTGGCCATGGCCGCGTCCCGGGCGCTGACCAGTTCGTGCACGTCCCGCAGCGAGATGATCAGGCCACCCAAGCCGTGGCCGTCGTCCAGGTCGTCCGGCACGGTCGTGGTGGCTGCGGACAGCCACCGGAACGGCCCGGAGCGGGTCCGCAACCGGATGATCGCGGGGTTGGGGATGTCCGCGGGTTTGATCTCGCCCCGGTACAGCGGGTCGCGGAGGTCGCGGGTCCGATCGATGTCCTCCTGGTGCGCAAAATCCAGAATCGTGTGGCCCAGGAACTCCTCCTGCCGCCACCCCAGTACGTCGGTCAGGGACGGTGACGCCCAACAGATCGTCCCGTCGCGGTTCGTGCGATAGATGAGATCTGTACTGTGCTCAGCCATCAGGCGGTATCGCGCCTCTGCGATCCGCAGTTGGCGGGATCGGTCGTCAGCCCCGAGCCCCGGGTCGGCCATACCAGCACTGTAATGCGTGGGACCACCGACCGCTGCACGTCACCGGTAGCCGGAACCTCGGCTCAAGGATCGCCGCCGGATCTCCGAGAGTGAGCGCATGGTGATGCGTGCTCGTTCCCTGTCCTTCGTACTGACGGCTTCGGTGGTGCTCGGAGCGGTTCCGGTTGGGGCTGCGGCCGGGGCGGACCGGTGGCCGGATCCGGGTGTGGGCACGGTGGTAGGCACGGTGCGCTTCAACGGGGTACGACCGGTGGGAGCCGAGGTCGAGGTCCAGGGGCCCGACTACGCGTGGGCCACCACCGATACCCAGGGCCGGTTCAGCCTGAGCCTGGCCCCCGGCTCCTACCGGGTCTCGGTGTCGGCCTACCCGTTCCCGACGTTCTGGGCGCCCGGGGTGGCCAAGGGCGGTCTCGCTCGGGTCGTGACTGTCGCCGATGGCCAGGTGACCCGCGCGGATGTCACCGCCGAGTACCAACCGAAGTTCCCCGGTCGCCCGCACGAGCGGGCCCGAGGTCCGAAGGCGCCCGCGCGACTGGCCGTGCGCGCAGTGGATCCGCTGGGCGGCTACGACGGCCAGGCGCGCTGCATCCACCGGGCGCAGCGGGGCACCAAGTCCTTGGCCAGGGTCCTGCGACGCACGTATGGGAACTACCGGATCGGCTTGAACCGCAGTTGTGTGAAGGGCGACACCAGCGAGCACTACGACGGCCGGGCGATCGACTGGATGGTGGACTCGCGGTCGGGCCCTTCGGCTCAGGCGGGTGACGACTTCGTCAAGTGGCTCACCATGGCCCGGGGTCTGAACCTGGGGGAGCGAGCCGCCCGGCTCGGCGTCATGTACGTCATCTGGCGCGGCCGGATCTGGAAGAGCTACCAGGCGGACCTGGGGTGGCAGGAGTACTCGAACTGCCTGGATCGCAGCCGCACCTCGCGCTCACAGGACAGCGACTGTCACCGCAACCACGTCCACATCTCGCTCACGTGGGCGGGGGCGCGCAAGAAGACGTCGTGGTGGCGCTGACGAAGCGGCCGCGGCAAGGGCCGGATCAGCGGTTCTGCACGCTGGGGTAGTACGCAACCTTGCGTGCGCGCATGACTTCACCCAGCGGGCGATGTTCAGCCAGCGCGTTCCACGGGTCGAATCGGTCCGCCTCGACCTCCGCCGCCACGGTCTGACCGGCGTCACCTCGGACGTCCTGCCGGGGGACGGTCAAGCGCGCCAGCACCCGGTAGGGGCTGTGGTCCTGGGGCCAGGCACTGGTCAAGTCCTCGATCGGGGTGACGTCCTCGGCGAGGAAGAACTGCGCTTCCAGGTCGTACTGCAACGGGCCGTCGGCCAGTCGGTCGGCGATGTCGCCCGCGTAGTCGGTGATCGCGGTCAGGTTGAGACCGGCATCGATCGGTACAAGTCGCAACTTCGCGGCATACGGGCCGAACCGGATCGGCGCCGCGGTGTGGAAGGACGTCGTGGCGAAACCCGTGAAGGGCCGCAATGCCGCGACCGCCAGCCGCGCCATCTCGAACGGTCCCCGAACCAGGCCGCGGGCGCTGATCAGTTCTTTGGCCACCCCGACCTGCCCCCGGGCCAGTGCGACCGGGGCGAAGTCCTCACTGGTGCGGAAGCCGAACGCGGGAAGGTTGATCATCAGGAAGTCCTGGCGATCGGTCCGGTCGGCCAGCGCCCCGGGGCCGTCGACATCGCGCACGCTCATCGCGAACCCGTGAACGTCGGGCAGGGGATCGGCATGGGGCGCGATGGCCCCGTGCGACAGCCTGATCCGCACGGGCCACGGACCGTCGCCGGCGAACAGACCCTGGCGCAGTTCCGGTTCGTCCGTCGTCACCCGCAACTCCCCAGTCAACCCCGCCACCTGGTGCCGGTGGAAGGCGCGGCCGGGTCCGAACTTGCGGTTCAGTCCTGACTGCATGGCGACGATGGCGTCGCTGAACGCCTTCTGCCGCTCGAGTTCGTCGGGCGTCGGGCGCTCCGCCCAGTTGGTCGACGGAGCGGGGTCAAGAGCCACGGGGAACCTCCAATGAGAAGCCTCGATCATGTCCGAGCCGGATCACGCCGTCGACTGTCGCGTCCGATCAGTGGTGACGAATGCGGCGACAACGCCGGCTGCGAAACCGCACAGATGCGCCAACCAGGACACGCCTGACGGCACCCCGAACGGCGTGGCGCCGAGCAGCAGGGACCCGTAGATGAGGAGCACCCCGACGGACACCAGGATGTCCACCCAGTTGCGGGTGAGGATGCCCAGGACGAGCAGATAGCCGAGGAAGCCGAAGACGAGTCCACTGGCCCCGATGGTGATGGCGTTGCCCGGACCGAACAGCCACACGCCGGCCCCGCCGAGCAGGATGATGATGATCGCGATGCTCCAGAAGGCGCCGCCGGCCCGCCAGGCCACCAGGGTCCCGAGGATGAGGAAGGGCAGGGTGTTGGCCAGCAGGTGATCGAATCCGCCGTGCAGGAAGGGGGCCAAGGGGATTCCGAACAATCCGGACGCGTCGCGGCTGTGGATGCCCCAGTAGTCCAGATCAGCGGGCAAGATCAGGTCGATGAACTCCAGCGCCCACATGACTCCGAGCAGGATGAGCACCGGTAGGAAGATGCGGGTCCGCGCGGGTTCCCGGGACGCGGGCGCAGGTGCTGTCATCTCGCCATGATCCCACCCCTGTCTCGGGATGAGTAGGTCGTTCGTGGCGTCAGACGGGGCTATCGGGGCACAGTGGGCGCGTATCCTGGCGCAATGGCAGCACTCATCGTCATCGTGGTGGTCGTGGTCGTCGTCGGGATCATCGCCGTCGTCCTGTACAACTCGTTGGTCCAGACCCGCAACAAGGTGGACGAGGCGTGGGCCCAGATCAGTGTCCAGCTCAAGCGTCGGCATGATCTGATTCCGCCCCTGGTGTCGACCGTCAAGGGCTACGCGACCCACGAGAAGGGCACCTTCGAGGCGGTCACCCAGGCGCGCACCGCCGCCATTGATGCCATGGGCTCGCCGCAGGCAGCCGGGCAGGCCGAGGAGCAACTCTCGGGTGCCTTGAAGAACCTGTTCGCCCTGTCGGAGAGCTACCCCGACCTCAAGGCGTCCACCAACTTCCAGCAGCTGCAGGAACAACTGGTCGACACCGAGAACCGGATCGCCTTCGCCCGCCAGTACTACAACGACGTCGTGCGGCAATGGAACACCAAGATCCAGAGTGTGCCCACCAACATCCTGGCCGGGATGATGAAGGCGCAGAAGGCCGAATACTTCGAGATCCAGGACATCACGGCGGCGCGTATGTCCGAGGCGCTGTCCAGCGAGGACGCCTCGAAGCCGCCGAACGTCGAGTTCTGATCCCATGTCCTGGGACATGTGGTGGGTGGTCATCCCCGCCATCGTTCTCCTGGTCCTCGCCTACCGGTCGCGCGCCTGGCGCATCGCGACGTTTGTCATCGCCGTCCTTGCGGTGTTCCTGTTCCCGATCGTGTCGAAGGCGTTGCTGTCGGTGTCGAACACCGACACGTCGGTGATCAACAAGTACGACGCCGACTACACGATCGCCGCGAACGGTTCGATGAATGTCGTCGAGACCATCGACGTGGAGTTCACCGAGTCCAAGCACGGAATCTTCCGGTTCTTCGACGTCACCGACGGGGTGGACCCGTCAGTGACCCACCCGGTCACCGTGGAGTCGGTCAAACGGTGCACCGACGGCAAGAAGTGCGTCAGCGAACCGTTCACGACCTACTTCGAGGACGGGGAGTTCGTCGCCAAGATCGGATCCGCCTCGACCACGTACCCGGCCGGGACGGTCAACCGCTACATCATCGACAGCACGGCGGGCAACGTCATCACGCAGCCGACCGACGCCGCCACCCCGCAGTTCTACTGGGACGTGATCGGCTCGGGCTGGAACATGCCGATCGACCGGGCTCGGGTGAGCGTGACCTTCCCGGCGAAGCCGACCGACGTGCGCTGCATCACTGACAGTGGCCCGTGCGAGACGGCAACCGCGGACAGCCGAACGGTGGTGGGCGCGTATCCGAAGCTGCCGGTCCGCACTCCCATCACGTGGCAGGCCGACCTCCCGGCCGCCGGACTGACGGTCACGCCGGTGAACCCGCAGTCGGCCTGGTGGCGGTCGCCGTCGTTCTGGGGCGTGAGCGCGCTGCTCTCGGTGATCATGGCCCTTCTGATCTGGGTGCATCGGGAGCGCACGCCGGAGGAGACGCCGGTGTTCGCCGCACCCACCGACGACATCCTCCCGGCGGTGTGGACCTATCGCGAGGAGGCGCCCGAGAACTCGTTCCAGGTGCTGTTGCTGCAACTGACGCAGCTCGGGGTGCTCACGCTGGAGGTCCAGCCCGAAGGCCAGTACTCGGGCAAGAAGCCGGAGTGGTTCACGATCCATCGCACGGACAAGCCGATCCCCGACGGGGTCCGCGGAGCGCACGCCCTGGTGCAGAGCCTGAACGTGGTGAAGCCGGGGAGTTCGCGGACGGTCACCAAGACGGATGTGAGCATCGGCAGCACCCTGCAGTCGCTCACCGCCACGTTGGACACCAAGTCCGAAGTCGAAGCCCGTCAGGCCGGCTACTTCCGCAAGTCCAAGACCGGGGCACTGACCAACTTCCTGGCCGCGCTGCTGCCGATCGCTTCGATCGTCGCGACGGTGCTGTTCCAGCACACCGAGTGGGGAGCGGCGCTGCTGGTGCCTTCGTTCGTTGGGCTGTTCTCGAACAAGACCCAGCGCACCCGCCTGACGGACTCGGGCGCGGCGATGCGGGACCAAGTCTGTGGGCTGCGTACCGCCCTGTCGACGCCGGCCTCGGTGGACCGGTTCGACTATGCCCTGCGCGCCCGCTACTTCGCCCAGTTCCTGCCCTGGGCGGTGGCGCTGGACTGTGCGGACGAGTGGGCCGACGCCTGCAAGCCACCGCCGGGCACCGAGCCGGGATCCAGCGGGTACGACCCCAGTTACGCCACGGCCTGGGGGGCGTTCAACGTCAGCAACGCGGTGTCCAACGCGGCGGGCAGCGTCTCCGCCGGGGCGGTGTCGGCGTATGCGGCCACGCAGTCCTCGTCGTCCAGCGGGGGCGGCGGTGGTTTCTCCTCCGGTGGCGGTTCCGGCGGCGGAGGCGGCGGCTCCTGGTAGGTCTGAGCCGCGTTGTGCGGCGCACCCGCCTCGCCCGCCCACGCCGGGAGGTGCCCGCGGTTGAGTAGCGGCGTCAGCCGCGTATCGAAACCGCCTCAGGTCGGCTTTTCCCCCGGGGGTGGGTACGGGTCGTGGTCGGCCTTGGCTTCGATACGCGGCTGCGCCGCTACTCACCCCGCGGCCCGCACTCTGCGGGGTGAGTGCCGCCGCAGGCGGTGTATCGAAGCCCGCTCAGGTCGGCCCTTCCCGGGTGCGGGTCGTGGTCCGCCTTGGCTTCGATACGCGCTTCGCGCTACTCACCCCGCGGCGGAAAGGGGTGGTCGGCCAGGAGCCTGCGGGTTGAGTAGCGGGCGGTAGCCCGCGTATCGAAACCGCCCCAGGTCGGCGTTCACCCAGTCGGGGTGGGTACGGGTCGTGGTCGGCCTTGGCTTCGATACGCGGGCTGCGCCCGCTACTCACCCCGCGGCCCGCACTCTGCGGGGTGAGTGCCGCCGCAGGCGGTGTATCGAAGCCCGCTCAGGTCGGCTCTTGCCTGGGTGCGGGTGGTGGTTCCCTGGGTGCGGGCCGTGGTCGGCCTTGGCTTCGGTACGCGGGCTGCGCCCGCTACTCACCCCGCGGCCGGGGATGGGTGCGGGTGGTGGTCGGCCTTGGCTTGAATACGCGTGTCCGAAGCGGTCGCCTCTGAGAATGTCGGTCCTGGGAGTAGTGACAATCACTCGAACATATGTTCGAATATGTCATGGGGACAAACCACACCGAAGGCGCCGATCACACCGCTGATCCGCCGCCGGGTGGTGCGGTGAGCAGTC
>WBZL01000621.1_pt1 | contig 39766 bp, 34 predicted proteins | sample 5204291 | NCBI WGS metagenome assembly WBZL01 (sample SAMN12344345, study PRJNA552823) | activated sludge metagenome | biome: Activated sludge suspended growth; feature: Nitrification reactor; material: Wastewater; isolation source: activated sludge from nitrification reactor of wastewater... | reverse complement strand
CTCGTCGGCATCCAGGTGCGCGTCATGCGCGAGCTCGGCGCCGACCACGTCATGGTGGTGTGGGGCAAGGACGGCATGGACGAGATCTCGCTCGGCGCGGCGACCCTGGTCGGCGAACTGAAAAACGGCGAGATCACCGAGTACGAGATCCATCCCGAGGACTACGGCCTGCAGATGGTGTCCAACCGCGGATTGCGCGTCGCCGATGCCGCCGAATCGAAGGAGATGGTGCTGGAGGCGCTCGCCAACACGCCCGGCACGCCGCGCGAGATCGTCACCCTGAATGCCGGCGCCGCGCTCTATGCCGCCAATGTCGCCGAGTCGGTTGCCGGCGGCATCGCCCGCGCGCGCGAAGCCATCGCCAGCGGCGCCGCGCGCGCCAAACTGGACCAGTTCGTTGCCTTCACGCAGCGGTGCACATGAGCGACATCCTGGAAAAAATCCTCGCCGTCAAGCGCGAGGAGGTTGCCGCGGCGCAGGCGCAGAAGCCGCTCGCCGTCCTGCGTGCCGAGGCTGCGGCGCAAGCGCCGCCGCGTGACTTCGTCGGTGCGATTCGTGAAAGACTCGGCGCAAAAGTCAGTCTCGGCAGTACGGCGAAAAGCGCGGCGGTGATCGCCGAGATCAAGAAGGCCAGCCCCTCCAAGGGCGTCATCCGCGCCGACTTCCGCCCCGGCGAGATCGCCGCGTCGTATGCCGCCCACGGCGCTGCCTGCCTGTCGGTGCTGACGGACCGCCAGTTCTTCCAGGGCGCCCCCGAATACCTGATGGAAGCGCGCGCCGCCTGCGCGCTGCCGGTGCTGCGCAAGGACTTCATCATCGACGAATATCAGGTGATCGAGGCGCGCGCCATGGGCGCCGATTGCATCCTGCTCATCGTCGCGGCCTTCCTGCCCGGAGCGGATACTCCCTCTCCCCGATTGCGGGGAGAGGGCAGGGGAGAGGGGCCCGCCGCCCGAATGCGCGAACTCGAAGCCCTCGCCCACTCCCTCGGCATGGCCGTACTGGTCGAAGTCCACGACGCCGCCGAACTCGACCTCGCCCTGCAACAGCAAACGCCCCTCATCGGCATCAACAACCGCAACCTGCGCACCTTCGATGTCTCGTTGGAGACGACCCTCGACCTGCTGGTGCGCATCCCGCCCGGCCGTATCGTCGTCACCGAATCGGGCATCCTCTATCCCGAAGACGTGGTCCTGATGCAAGCCCATGATGTGAATACATTTCTGGTCGGCGAGGCGTTCATGCGGGCCGCCGACCCCGGCCTGGCGCTCTCGGTCCTTTTCAGGGGCGATTAATCGATTCAAGCGCGGCCTCTTGGGGCCTGTTGCAAAAATGCAACATATTTGGCTACCGACCCTCTGAAAAGCCGCTTTTCCCTTGCCCCGCCTGCGACCCGCTCGGCACAATGGCGGCAACTTCTCAGATTCACGGGAAGCATGGCAGGCGGGAAGGGTTGGCGCAGTACGGATGTGCACATGGCGCCAGGACAACCCGCCGAACTCTCAATAAAGAGGAGATTCACACAATGCAAAAGAAACTCATCGCTGCAGCAGTCGCCGGCCTCATCGCCGTTCCGGCCCTGGCGCAGACCAACGTCACGATTTCCGGCCGCGCCGTCGCTGGCTGGGAAAGCTACAAGCTGCAGGACTGCACGACCGGCTTCAGCTGCCGCAACGAGTCCCGCGTGTCTGACCAGTCCTCGCGCATCATCTTCAACGTCAACGAAGACCTCGGTGGCGGCCTGAAGGCCTGGGCGCAGATGGACATGCGCTATGCCAACGACCTCGGCGGCATCGGCATGACCGGCAACACCGGCCTGGGCCTGATGGGCTCGTGGGGCAAATTCACCATCGGCCGCTGGGACGTGCACTACGGCGAACTCGGCGCCATTGAAGGCAACCGCGCCGGCTCCCTGCAGACCCTGCTCGGGCCTGGCATCATGTCGCAGGTTTCGGCCGCTACCGGCGGTGGTCTCGTTACCCTTGGCAACGGCACCCGCACGCCGAACCTGCTGATGTGGGACAGCCCGAACTGGAACGGCTTCACCGCGCGTCTGGCCTACAGCACCAGCTTCGCCGCTGGCGAAGGCTCGGGCCGTGGCGTTACCGGCACCCCGAACGCCGGTGGTGGCAACGCCTGGACCGGCACCGTGCGCTACAACAACGGCCCCTGGACCGCTGGCGTCAGCTACTGGAACGGCAACACCGAGGCCCGTCCGGCTCCCGCTGCCTCCTCGTTCGACCAGGATGGCTGGAAAGCCTGGGCCGGCTACACCTTCGCCATGGGCCTGAAAGTCGGCCTCGGCTACGACCGCAGCCACGTCGACCGCTCCGCAGTGCTGGGCGATGCCCGCCGCAGCGCTTGGATGCTGCCGGTCAGCTACAGCTGGGGCCCGCATGCTGTCTATGCCAAGTACGCTCATGCCGGCAAGGTCAGCAACATCGCCAACAGCAGCGCCAACGCCTGGGGCCTAGGCTACGACTACGCCTTCTCCAAGCGCACCTCGGCTGGTATTTACTATACCAAGCTCAACAACAGCCGCGGCGCTTTCTACGACATGTTCGGTCTGGGCGCGAGCGGTGGTACCGCGACTGCCGTGGGCGAAGATGCCCGTCAGATCTATATCGGCATGGCGCACAACTTCTAATCGACTCCCAGAGTCAATTAGTTGAAACGAACGGCCGCCTTCGGGCGGCCGTTTTTTTTCTCCTTGCCAAGACTCTTCCATGTGCTAGGTTGAAAACGGTGCCAGCGTCGGCTGGCCGAGGCTGAGACGGAGGCAGAATCATGCGAATTCCATTCAGATGGCTTGCCGCCTTGCTGCTGGCTCTGGCGGTAGCGGTAGGCGGTTGCGCGAGTGGCGGCGGATACAGCGGCGGATACAGGGATTCCGGTGTGAGCGGAGGTTGATGGAAATGGAAAAGGGGAAAAAAGGGGAAAAAAGGGGACAGACCACGGTTTCCTGTTTTTCTTTATGCTGTGTGAATTGTCATTTCGCCAGCACCCGCCTATGCCGCGCCGCGCCCGCATCTCCCTCGGTGGCGTCCCGCTTCACATCATCCAGCGCGGTAACAATCGTCAAGCTTGTTTCTTCGCGGATGACGATTACCGCTTCTATCTAGACCAGATAAGTCAGTGCGCGCAGCACGCCGACTGCGCTGTCCACGCCTATGTGCTGATGACGAATCATGTGCATTTATTGCTGACGCCGCGTGAGGCGGATGCGGCGGGGCGCCTGATGAAGCTGCTGGGCCAGCGCTATGTGCAGCATGTCAATCGGCGCTATCGGCGCAGCGGCACGTTGTGGGAAGGCCGGTTCAGGTCGTGCATTGTTCAGGATGAGGCTTACTTGCTGGGCTGTTCGCGCTATATCGAATTGAATCCGGTGCGAGCGGGCATGGTGGCGCATCCGGCGGAGTATCCGTGGTCGAGTTACCAGGCGAATGCCCAAGGCGAAGCGAATGGCCTGGTCGAGGCGCATCCGCTCTACACCGCGCTGGGCAGGCAGGCGGAGCAGAGACAGGCAGCCTATCGGGATCTCTTTCACCAAGCATTCGAGCCCGGCTTTGCGGACGAGATTCGCCGCGCAACCAACGGCAACTTTGCCTTAGGCAGTGAGCGTTTTTTGGCCGAAGTGACGGCTGCGCTGGGACGCCGTGCGATTCCCGGCAAGTCGGGACGGCCATGCAAACGGATCGAGCCGGCTTCAGGGGATTTGTTCGAAAGGAGGCGATAGCAGCGGAACCGTGGTCTGTCCCCGGTTTCCGTGCGGTTTCCGTGCCCGGTTTCCGTGTCCCCGGTTTCCGCCGGTTTCCGTTTGACAAGTCAAACCCCCGGGCGGTACTATTAGCCATATTATTAGCTAATAGGCTCGCCGCCATGAAACAGGTCAATATCCACGAAGCAAAAACCCATCTTTCCGAACTGATTGCGGCCGTCGAAGCCGGCGAGGAAGTTGTGATCGCCCGGGCCAACCGGCCGACGGTGAGACTGGTCGCGATCGGACGCAAGTCGGACGCACCGGTATTCGGCTGCATGCAGGGGACGATCAGGTTTGTCGGCGACGTGGTTGCGCCTGTAGGGGAGGCTTGGAACGCCGATGCCTGAAACCCTTTTGCTGGATACGCATGTCTGGCTCTGGGTGGCCGGTGGCGAGAAGGTTGCGCCCCAGGCAAAAAGACTGATCGAGGCGGCGGCCGCCAACGATGGGTTGGCCTTGTCCCCGATCTCGATCTGGGAGGTGGGCATGCTGGCCGCTAAAGGCAGAATTGCCATACAGCCGGACTGCCTCGCCTGGGTTACCGAGTCACTGGAGAGGACGGGAGCCCGCCTGTTGCCGCTGTCGGCCCGGATTGCGATTGGCAGCAGCTTTTTGCCGGAGGGATTTCACGGCGATCCGGCCGATCGGATCATTGTAGCCACGGCGATTGCCAGTTCTGCAACCCTTGTTACGCGGGACGCCCAGATTCTTGCCTATGCTCGCCGAGGCCATTTCAAGGCTATATCGGCCTAGAGCAGAACCAGGTTGTCGCGGTGGATGAGTTCCGGTTCGTCGATGTAACCGAGAATGGCCTCGATTTCCGTGCTGGCCTTGCGCGCGATCCGGCGCGCTTCGGGGCTTGAATAATTCACCAGGCCGCGGGCGATCTCGCGGCCATCGGGCGTGCGGCAGGCAACCGCCTCGCCGCGCTCGAAATTCCCCTCCACGGCAGTGACGCCGATCGGCAGCAGGCTGCGGCCCGATGACAGGGCCTTCGCCGCTCCCTCGTCGAGGATCAGGCTGCCGGCCAGTTGCAGGTGGTCGGCCAGCCATTGCTTGCGCGCCGCCAGCGGCGTGGCGGCGGCTTCGAGCAGGGTGCCGAGGATTTCGCCCTGCGCCAGGCGCGGCAGCACGTCGGTTTCGCGGCCGCTGGCGATGAGGGTGTGGGCGCCGCTGCGGGCGGCGCGCTGCGCGGCGCGCACCTTGGTCAGCATGCCGCCCTTGGCGATGCGCGAGCCGGCGCCGCCGGCCATGGCTTCCAGCGCCGGGTCGTCGGCGCGATGGGACGAGACCAGCGTCGCGTTGGGGTGCTTGCGCGGGTCGGCGGTGTACAACCCGGCCTGGTCGGTCAGGATGACCAGCACCTCGGCTTCGACCAGGTTGGCCACCAGGGCGCCCAGTGTGTCGTTGTCGCCGAACTTGATCTCGTCGGTAACGACGGTGTCGTTCTCGTTGATGATGGGGACGACGCCCAGGCCGATCAGGGTGGTGAGGGTCGAACGGGCGTTGAGGTAGCGCAGCCGGTCGGTCAGGTCCTCGTGGGTGAGCAGGATCTGCGCGGTCTTCAGGCCGTACTGCGTAAAGCAGGTTTCGTAGGCTTGCGCCAGGCCCATCTGGCCGACGGCCGCGGCGGCCTGGAGTTCGTGCATGGCATGCGGCCGCGTCGTCCAGGCGAGGCGCTGCATGCCGGCGGCGATGGCGCCGCTCGACACCAGCAGGACCTCATGGCCGCTTTCGCGCAATTGGGCGATCTGCCGCGCCAGTTCGGCGATGAAATCGATGGCCAGCCCGGCACCGTTGTTGGTGACCAGTGCGCTGCCGACCTTGACAACGAGGCGGCGGGCCTGGCTAATCTTCTGTCTCATCGTTCGGATCCGTTTCCCGTAGGTCGGGCTTCAGCCCGACATCGGCGGCTGCAGTCGGGCTGAAGCCCGACCTACGTTCTTCCTTCTCTCGCTCAATGTGCTCCATGATAGCGAAAGTCAGCTCCCGGCAGCCGGCGCCGCTGATGGCGGAGATGGCGAAATGCCGGTCCACCGGACCGTAGCCCGCGATGAGCGCGGCGAGGCGCGCCTCGCGCTCGTCTTCCGGCAGCAGGTCGATCTTGTTGGCGACCAGCCAGCGCGGCTTGTCGTAGAGCGCCGCATCGTACTTCTTCAGTTCGTCCAGAATGGCATGGGCGTCATGCACAGGGTCGGCGCCGGGGTCGAAGGGGGCGACGTCGACGATATGCAGCAGCAAATGGGTGCGCTGCAGGTGGCGCAGGAACTGGTGGCCGAGGCCGGCGCCTTCCGCCGCGCCCTCGATGAGGCCGGGGATGTCGGCGACGACGAAGCTGCGGTTGGCGTCGACGCGCACCACGCCGAGGTTGGGGTGCAGGGTGGTGAAGGGGTAGTCGGCGACCTTCGGCCGCGCCGAGGAAATGGCGCGGATGAAGGTGGACTTGCCGGCGTTGGGCAGGCCGAGCAGGCCGACATCGGCCAGCACCTTCAACTCCATCTTGAGATCGCGCCGCTCGCCCGGCGTGCCCGGCGTGCATTGCCTGGGGGCGCGGTTGGTGCTGGATTTGAAGTGGATGTTGCCGAGGCCGCCCTGGCCGCCCTTGGCGATGAGTGCCTGCTTGCCGTCGCAGTCGAGGTCGGCCAGAACCTCGCCGGTTTCGAGGTCGCTGATGACGGTGCCGACCGGCATGCGCAGGATCAGGTCTTCGCCGCCGCGGCCGTAACAGTCCGCGCTCATGCCGTTCTCGCCGCGCTCGGCGCGGAAGATGCGCGTGTAGCGGAAGTCGATGAGCGTGTTGAGGTTGCGGTCGGCGATGGCCCAGATGCTGCCGCCGCGCCCGCCGTCGCCGCCCGAAGGCCCGCCCTTCGGCACGTATTTCTCGCGCCGGAAGGTGGCCGCGCCATTGCCGCCGTCGCCGGCAATGACTTCAATCTTGGCTTCGTCGAAAAACTTCATTACAGGAAAAACCTTTCACCACAGAGACACAGAGACACAGAGGAAAACAAAATTCTGATCTTTCTCTGTACCTCTGTGTCTCTGTGGTTAATGGTTTGAAAATGAAAAAGCCCTGCCGCGACGGCAGGGCTTTTTGTCGCGGCGACCGGGTTGCTCAGGCGGCCGGGACGATGTTCACTGTCTTGCGCTTCTCGGCGCCCTTGACGGCGAATTCGACCGTGCCGGTGACCTTCGCGAACAGCGTGTGGTCGCGGCCCATGCCGACGTTGTCGCCGGCGTGGAACTGGGTGCCGCGTTGGCGCACGATGATGCTGCCGGCGTTGATGACCTGGCCGCCGTAGCGCTTGACGCCGAGGCGCTTGGACTGCGAATCGCGGCCGTTGCGTGAACTGCCGCCTGCCTTTTTATGTGCCATGTGTCTGCTCCTTTAGGCCGCGATGCCGGAGATCTGGATCTCCGTGTAGTTCTGGCGGTGGCCCTGGTGCTTCTGGTAATGCTTGCGCCGGCGCATCTTGAAGATCTTCACCTTCGCATGCCGGCCCTGGGCGAGGACCTTCGCCTTGACAGAAGCGCCTTGCACCAGCGGCGCGCCGACTTTCACCGACTCGCCGTCGCCGACCATGAGAACCTGGTCGAGGGTGATTTCAGCGCCCACTTCTGCCGGTATCTGTTCTATTTTCAGTTTTTCGCCGGCTGCGACGCGATACTGCTTGCCGCCGGTTTTTATGACCGCATACATGATGGACTACTCCGTGGTTTGTATTCGTGTTGCAACAGAACCGCGCATTATACTGAAGGGATCCATTCCAGTCAAAGCCTCCTTGACGGGCTAAAATCCGCTCCCTACCATGCCGCATTTGCCGGAAACCACGTCGGATACCGCACCTTGAGCCTCGATACCCTTTACGCACCGATCGCCGCCGACATGCGGGCGGTGGATGGCGTCATCCGCGACCGGCTGCATTCGGAAGTGGTGCTGATCCGCCAGGTCGCCGAGTACATCATCGGCGCCGGCGGCAAGCGGCTGCGTCCGGCCCTGGTGCTGTTTTCGGCGGGCGCCCTCGGCTACCGCGGCAGCCATCACCGGGAACTGGCGGCGGTAGTGGAGTTCATCCACACAGCAACGCTCCTGCACGACGACGTGGTGGACGAGTCCGACCTGCGCCGCGGCAACCGCACGGCCAACGCCCTCTTCGGCAACGCCGCCTCGGTGCTGGTGGGGGACTTTCTCTATTCGCGCGCCTTCCAGATGATGGTCTCGGTGGGCAGCATGCGAATCCAGCAGGTGCTGGCCGACGCCACGAATACCATCGCCGAGGGTGAGGTGCTGCAGCTCCTCAACTGCCATAATGCGGACATCGACATCCCGCAGTACCTGCAGGTGATCCGCTACAAGACGGCCAAGCTGTTCGAGGCGGCCGCACGGCTGGGCGCCATCCTGTCCGGCGCATCGGCGGAAATCGAAGAAGGCATGGCGCGCTACGGCATGCATCTGGGCACGGCATTCCAGCTGATCGACGATGTGCTCGACTATTCCGGCGACGAATCCGCCACCGGCAAGCATCTCGGCGACGACTTGGCCGAAGGCAAGCCGACCTTGCCGCTCATCCACGCCATGAAGCATGGCAGCGCCGCGCAATCGGCCTGCGTGCGGCAGGCCATCGAGGCGGGCGGACGCGATGCGTTGCCGGGCGTGATGGCGGCGATCCGCGACACCGGCGCGCTGGACGAAACGCGCCGTCATGCCGAGGCCGAAGCGCAGTTGGCGCTTGCTGCCGTCATGCCGCTGCCGGCGTCGACATACAGGGATTCTCTGGTACAATTGCCGCCGTTTGCAGTCGCACGTGACTTCTGATCGGAGGGCGCGCTCGCGGCTGTATTCGTTTTAGTTCCGGCGTAACGCCCGCTGACGCGGGCATTAGCCTTTACTGAAACTTCGTTTTGGCGGGTGCTTGTGCCACTTGCGCATGTCGCCCACCCGAATTCGTCGGGGTGTAGCTCAGCCTGGTAGAGTACTGCGTTCGGGACGCAGGAGTCGGAGGTTCAAATCCTCTCACCCCGACCAATCCTAACAACGCCCGCGGGCGCGGGCGGCGACGGAGCCAGGCATGTCCAAGTTGATCCTGCTGCTCGTTCTCGGGCTCCTCGCCTATCTGGTTTTCAAGGGGTTTCAGCGCGCCGCTTCCCGTCGCGAACGCAGTGAAGGCGATCCCCGGGCGCCGGAGCGCATGGTGGTGTGCGCTCATTGCGGCGTACACCTTCCCGAAAGCGAGGCGCTGGAGGACGACGGCCGCCACTTCTGCAGCGAAGAACACCGTCGCCTCGGCAGCTCATGACTGAAAGCCGGACCGATACGCCCTATACGGCCGGGCGTCCGGTTTCGGTCTGGACTTCGCTCCACTACTTCAATATCTACCGCCTGATTGTGGCGAGCGTTTTTCTGCTCGCCGTGGCCTTCTATCCGCGGACGAGCGGCCTCGGTTCGCAGAACCTGAGTCTGTTTGTCTGGACCGGTCTGGCCTACTGGCTGCTGGCCATTTTTTTCTACGGCGCGCTGAAGAGGCTGCGTCCCGGCTTCAACACGCTGCTGACCCTGCAGGTGACGGTCGACATCCTGGCGATCACTCTCCTAATGTATGCAAGCGGCGGCGAAAAAAGCGGGCTTGCGGTGATGCTGCTGGTGGTCCTGGCGGGCGCGGGGCTGGTCGGCCAGGGGCGGCTGACGCTATTTTTTGCCGCGCTGGCGACCATGGCCGTCCTGATCGAGCAGGGCGTGCGGGTGATCGATTTCGGCGCCGACTTCGCCGACTTCGTCCAGGCAGGCATCCTGTGCATGGGATTCTTCGCCACGGCGATTTCCGCCCGCCTGCTGGCGAGGCGCGTCATCGCCAACGAGCAGTTGGCGCGCCAGCGAGGCATCGACCTGGCGAACCAGCAGTCCGTCAGCGAGCGGGTGATCCGCGACATGCAGGACGGCGTGATGGTGGTGGATTCCGGGGAGAAAGTGCGCCAATGGAATCCCCAGGCCGAAGCGTTGCTGGAGGTGCGGGCGCCGGCACTGCCGGATCTGGCCTCGTTTTCGGTTGTGCTGGCGGAGCAATATCGGATTTTCAAGAGCGACCCGCGGGCACGGATGGCTTCTCTGCACGTACCGGGCAGCGGAGCGTTGCTGCGCGCGCGCTTCGTCCATGCCGGAGAGAGCGGCGACGTCCTGATCTACCTGGAGGATATGGGCCGCATCCAGCAGCAGGCCCAGCAGATCAAGCTGGCGGCACTCGGCAGGCTGACCGCGAACATCGCGCACGAGATCCGCAATCCCCTGTCCGCGATCAGCCATGCCGCCGAGCTGTTGCGCGAGGAGAAGCGGATCGAAGGGCAGGAGCGCCTGTCACGCATCATCAACGACAACGCCCAGCGCCTCGAACGCCTGGTGCGGGATGTGCTGGAACTGGGACGGCGGGACCGGACTTCGCAGGAGTCGGTCCGCCTGGCCGGTTTCCTGGAGAGTTGTCTGGACGAGCTGACCATGCACGAGCAGATCGACCGGGTCGCCTTCGCGCTGGCGGTCGAGGCCGACGCCGTATTGCTGTTCGACCGGACCCACCTGAACCAGGTGCTGTGGAACCTGCTGTCCAATGCACGGCGCTATTGCAGCGGCAAGCCGGGCTCGATCAGAATCGAAGCGCGTAATCTGGCATCCTCGGGACGCGTCGAATTGCATATCATTGACGATGGCGCCGGGGTGGACGAGGAGAGCCGGGGCAAGATCTTCGAACCGTTCTTCACTACGCATGGCAAGGGGACGGGGCTGGGCCTGTACATTGCCCGCGAGCTCTGCGAAGCCAACGATGCGGTGCTAGAGTGGGTCGGCAACGCGCCAGGTGCGCATTTCCGGATAATCGGGAGAAACCAGCAGTGGCAGGAAAACAGGAACGCAGGGGACCGGCGGGACTAGGCCGGGTGCTCGTCGTCGATGACGAGGACGACATCCGCGAACTGCTCGACATGACCCTGTCGCGCATGGGTCTGGATGCCGATTGCGCGGCGAATGTCGCGGAGGCGCGCCGGCTTCTCGCCGTCAACGCCTACCAGCTCTGCCTGACCGACATGCGCCTGCCCGACGGCGACGGGCTGGAACTGGTCCGTTTCATCGGCGAGCAGTGCCGCGACTTGCCGGTGGCGGTGATCACCGCACATGGCAGCATGGAGAATGCCGTCTCGGCGCTCAAGGCCGGAGCCTTCGACTATGTGCCGAAACCCGTCTCGCTGGAGCAGTTGCGCGCCCTCGTGAAGTCGGTGCTCAAGCTGCCCAGCCAGGATTCGGCGCGAACCGGGGCGTCGTCCGCAACCCTGCTGGGGGAGTCGTCGGCCATTCGCCAGGCCCGCGCCCTGATCGAGAAGGTGGCGCGCAGCCAGGCGCCCGTCTATATCGGCGGGGAGTCCGGCAGCGGCAAGGAACTGGCGGCGCGACTCATCCACGAACGTGGGGCAAGGCGGGATCAGGACTTCGTGGCCGTCAACTGCGGCGCCATTCCCGACAACCTGATGGAAAGCGAATTTTTCGGCTACAAGAAAGGCGCATTCACCGGGGCGGATGCGGATCGCGGCGGCTTCTTCCAGGCGGCGCACGGCGGCACCCTGTTCCTCGACGAGGTGGCCGATCTGCCATTGACGATGCAGGTCAAGCTGCTGCGTGCCATCCAGGAAAAGCGGGTGCGAAAGGTGGGCGCCACCACCGAGGATCCGGTGGATGTCCGAATCATCAGCGCCACGCACCAGAACCTGAAGGAACTGGTGGCGGCCGGCCGGTTTCGCCAGGATCTTTTCTATCGGCTGGACGTCATTGAACTCAAGATGCCTTCCCTGCGCGAATGCCGCGAGGACATCCCCCTGCTGGCTGAAAACATCCTGGCGCGCCTGGCGCGCGAGTCCGGCATGCCGATGCCGCACTTGACTGTCGGAGCGCTCAAGGCGCTGGGCGAGTACCCGTTTCCCGGCAACGTACGTGAGTTGGAGAACATCCTCGAGCGCACCCTGGCCCTGATCGGTGGCAACGAAGTCGGCGTCGAGGACCTGCATCTGGCGCCACTGGTCGAGTCCGGCGAGACCACCTCCCCGGCAAGCAGCGAGGGCGGCGCTTCGCTGCAGGATCACCTCGATCGGGTCGAGAAGCAGGCGATCCTGGATGCCCTGCAAAAAACGCGATTCAACCGGACTGCCGCCGCCAAGCTGCTGGGCGTTACCTTCCGTTCCCTGCGCTATCGCATGGAGCGGCTCGGATTGAATGAATGAACATGCTTGACGCCGAAGGCTGGTTGACCGGCCCGCGGCGCGTCCTGTCCCCCAACTGCGACGAGCGGCCTGCCGGGCAAATGGTGCGGCTGATCGTCGTTCACGCAATCTCCCTGCCTCCCGGCGAGTTCGGCGGCGACGGTATCGAGCGACTGTTTGCCAATGCGCTGGATCCCGGAGCGCATCCCTACTATCGCGAGATCCGATCCCTGCGCGTCTCTGCCCATTTCCTCATCCGCAGAGACGGGGGTGTCGTCCAGTTCGTACCCTGCAGCCTGAGAGCGTGGCATGCCGGCGCTTCCATCTGGCACGGCGCCGAGTGCTGCAACGACTTCTCGATCGGCATCGAACTGGAAGGCTGCGACGATCTGCCTTTCGAGCCGCCGCAATATGCATCCCTGGTCAGGCTCGTCCGCATCCTGCGACAACATTATCCCATCGAGGACATCGTCGGCCATGCCGACATCGCGCCCGGCCGCAAGACGGATCCCGGCCCGCTTTTCGACTGGGCGCATTTTCAACGGCTGCTCGCCCGAAGCGAAGCGTGAATACGACCTGTCGGTCGCGACGGGGAATGCACGCAAACGCAAAGCGCGGTTTTTTTCCGACACCGGTTCGCGGGATGCGAAAAAAATCAAGAAAACACTTGCATCCGAAAAGTCAAGCTACTAGAATTAGGCCGTAATCTTTGCCGGGACACTAGATCTAGTAGGTAGTGACAGTGTCAAGTACGGGCAGCGGCGGCAGGCTGCAAGAGGAACGAAGCAGTCCGACGAACGAACCAGGCACCAGGAGAAGTACGGAGACCGCTTGATGCAAATTGCGATACTCGTCGGCCACAGGCCGCGACCTCCCTCCAGTTCAGGCGCCCCCCTTTTCCCTTCCTTCTTCTTTTCTTTTTTCCCCATCTTCAGCCGCAGCGGTGTCGTTGCCGGCGCACAAACCACCCGAATCGAACAGCGGCTGGCGCAGCAGGTACGCGGCGTTGCCTGCATGCGCGCCATGTGTGCAGAGGTGGGCAATGGGTATTGGAATTCAATCAGCGCGGTCTTGCCGCGTCGTTGGATAGTCCGGGCTAACCGAGACGGACTGTAGTTGATGGTGTGTCTTTCCTGTTACTTCATATAGGAGGTTTGAAATGGCTACTGCTAAGAAACCCGCTTCTAAAGCCAAGAAGCCTGCCGCCAAGAAACCGGCGGTGAAGAAGGCCGCTGCCAAGAAACCGGCGGCGAAGAAGAAGGCTGCCGCCAAGAGGCCGGCGGCGAAGAAGGCCGCTGCCAAGAAGCCGGCGGCGAAGAAGAAGCCTGCCGCCAAGAGGCCGGCGGCGAAGAAGGCTGCCGCCAAGAAGCCGGCGGCGAAGAAGGCTGCCGCCAAGAAGCCGGCGGCGAAGAAGGCTGCCAAGAAGCCGGCGGCGAAAAAAGCTGCCAAGAAGAAAGTAGCGAAAAAGAAGCCTGCGGCGAAAAAAGCAGCGAAAAAGAAGCCTGCGGCGAAAAAGGCAGCCAAGAAAAAGCCTGCGGCAAAAAAGAAGCCTGCGGCGAAAAAGGCAGCCAAGAAAAAGCCTGCGGCAAAAAAAGCAGCGAAGCCTGCTGCGAAACCGGCAGCCCCCGCGACTGCTTCCGCTGCGCCTTCAACCGCTGCAGCTCCCGGCCTGAAGTCGTCGCTGAACCCGGCGGCGGCTTGGCCCTTTCCGACCGGCTCGCGTCCTTCCTGAGCTCGTACGGACCGCCCGGATGGGTGGCTTGGTCACATTCTGATCAAGCCACCTGTCCGCGGTCCATTTTTATTTCAAATGCGTTTTGCCTGCCACGCAAGTGCTTCGTTCGGTTTGAATGGGTGACGCTGCAGTGCACAATTACTTATTATAATAATTGACAAAATTATATTGAATCAATACAATGCAGAGTAATGCATTGCGATATTGATTAGAAGCAAAAGCCAAGACATGAGGCTGTTGCCCGTCTAAGATCGGCAACTGTCCAAATCGGTTCTTCCGGTAGCCGAGACGGCGTGGGCGAATTATCCGCACCCCGTTTTCATCCCCCCAGTTTGTTGTCATGACGCGCTGCGCCATGGTGAATCGGTGCGGAATGGATGGCCCGGAATAGAAAGGAGCAGGCATGACGCATGTTACGGGATTGAGGAAGCTCATGCGGGAGGCGTTGTCTTTCGCGATGCACTTCGCGCATGGCGGACTGTTGGTGGCCGGCATCCTCGTTACGGGATTTCTTTTTGCACACGTCGGATCGGCGGAAAGCCATGAACGCGGCTTGCAGGAACTCGGCGGCTTGTTCGCCGAGGGGCGAGATCAAGGGGCAGCGCCTCCTGCGTCCGATACGCTGGCATCGATTTCAAGGGTAACGGCTACCGTGGATTTTCTTTCGCGAAGGTATCGCGTGTCGGCAACGGCCATCGAGCCGCTGGTGCTGGCTGCTCAGGCGGCAGGAGAGCGGACCGGCCTCGATCCGATGCTGCTGATCGCCGTCATGGCGATCGAGTCGGGGTTCAATCCGATTGCCGAAAGTCCGATGGGCGCCCAGGGCTTGATGCAGGTGATTCCGCGCTTCCACCAGGACAAGCTGGAAGCGGTATCGAGCAACAACAGCCTGCTCAATCCCATTGTGAACATTCAGGTCGGCGCGCTCGTGCTGAAGGAATACATTCGGAGCACCGGTTCGCTGGAAGACGGCCTGCAGAAATATGCCGGAGCGATCAGCGATGACGAGAATCTGTATGCCGCCAAGGTGCTGGCGGAGAAACTGCGCATTGAATCCGCTGCCCGGCGCGGACGCCCGAACGGCGTCTGAGCGTCAATTCAGGTGTTCCCCAAGTGGCGCGTCAGGCGCGCCACGCCTTCTTCCAGTTTGTCCCTTGCCACCGTGTAGGCGAAGCGCACATGGCGTTGCGGGGCATTCTCGCCGAAGTCCAGTCCGGGCGTGATGGCTACGCCGGCCTGCTCGAGGAGCAGGTGCGAAAGCGTGTCGCTGTCCGACGCGATCTGCGCGCAGTCGGCGTAAAGGTAGAAGGCGCCGCGGGGTTCCGCGGCGATGCGGAATCCCAGGCTGCGCAATGCTGGCAGCAGAAAATCTCGTCGGGCCTGGAACTCCGCGCGCCGCGCTTCCAGCAGGGCAATCGTTCCAGGCTGGAAGGCAGCCAGCGCGGCATACTGAGCCGGGGCCGATGGCGAGATGAACAGATTCTGAGCCAGCTTCTCGATGTCGCGCACGAAACGCGATGGGGCCACCAGCCAGCCAAGCCGCCAACCGGTCATGCCGAAATACTTCGAGAAGCTGTTGATGACGAAAATGTCGTCCGAGAGCGCGAGGGCGGTGCCGGCGTCGCATCCTCTCCCCGAGAGAGTCCCTTGCGGGGCGTATGTCAGGCCATGGTAAATCTCGTCCACCAGCAACACCCCGCCGCGGTCGGCGACACAGGCCGCCAGTTCGCCCATGGCATCAGGTTCGATGAGCGTGCCCGTCGGGTTGGCGGGCGAGGCGACCAGCAGCCCCTTGCTGAGTGCCTTCCAGTGCAGCGCGACCTGTTCCGCCGTGGGTTGATAATTCGTTTCCGGGCCGACCGCGATGGCGCGAGGCACGCCCTCCAGCGTGCGCACGAAGTGTCGGTTGCACGGGTAGCCGGGATCGGGCAGCAGCAGTTCGTCGCCTGGGTCGAGCAGAACCGCCAGGGCGAGCAGCAGGGCGCCGGACGATCCGGCGGTGACTGCGATGCGCTCAGGCGAAACGCTGACGCCGTAGCGCTCGGCGTAGAAGCGGGAAATGGCTTCGCGCAGGGCCGGAATGCCGAGGGCCGGCGTGTAGAAGACCTTGCCGTCGCGAATGAAGGCCTGTGCCGCCTCGATGACCGGCGGCGGCGTGGGGAAGTCCGGCTCGCCCACCTCCATGTGGATGATGCTGCGCCCTTCGGCCTCGAGTTGCCGGGCGCGGGTGAGCAGTTCCATGACGTGGAAGGGTGCGATGCCGGCCATGCGCCGGGCAGGGGCAGGATGAGATGCGCTGCGACTCATGATGGGCGAAGAATAGCACTACCCCATGAATGAAAAACGGGCGCCCGCGGGCGCCCGTTTCCGCAGCGGCGAGGCCTACTCCAGCCCGCTGAATTTCATGCGGAAGAGTTCTCGCTTGAGCACCAGTTGCTTCGGCAGGCGTTCCTTCAACTTGTCGAACAACTCACCATGCAGGTCGAGTTCCTCCTGCCACATCTGCGTATCGACGCGGGTGAGTTCCTGGAACTGCTCGCGCTTGACGTCTTCCAGACCCGTCCAATCAAGGTCCTCGAAGCGCGGCATCCAGCCCAGCGGGGTCTGCTGGGCCCCGACGCGACCCTTGACGCGATCCACAATCCACTTGAGGACGCGCATGTTCTCGCCAAAGCCTGGCCACATGAAGTTGCCCTTGGCGTCCTGGCGGAACCAGTTGACCGTGAAGATGCGCGGCGGGTTGTCGACGACGTGTCCCATGCGCAGCCAGTGGTTGAAGTAGTCGCCCATGTGGTAGCCGCAGAAGGGCAGCATGGCGAACGGGTCGCGACGCACCTGGCCGACCTTGCCGGCGGCGGCAGCGGTGGTTTCCGAGCCGAGCGTGGCCGCCATATAGACGCCGTAGTTCCAGTTGAAGGCCTCGAACACCAGCGGCACGGTGGTGGAGCGGCGGCCGCCGAAGATGAAGGCGGAGATGGGCACGCCGGCCGGATCTTCCCATTTCTCGTCGAGCGAGGGGCACTGGCTGGCAGGGGCGGTGAAGCGCGCGTTGGGATGCGCAGCCGGGCGACCACAGCCGGGCGCCCATTCCTTGCCGGTCCAGTCGGTGAGTTTTTCGGGCGGCTGCTTGGTCATGCCTTCCCACCAGACGTCGCCGTCCGGGGTGAGCGCCACGTTCGTGAAAATGACGTTGGCGCGGAGGGTGGCCATGGCATTGAAGTTGGATTTTTCCGAGGTGCCCGGAGCGACGCCGAAATAGCCCGCTTCCGGGTTGATGGCATAGAGTTGCCCGTCCTTGCCCGGTTTGATCCAGGCGATGTCGTCGCCTACTGTGGTGACCTTCCAGCCGCCCAGGGTTTTCGGCGGGATCAGCATGGCGAAGTTGGTCTTGCCGCAGGCGCTGGGAAAGGCCGCCGCGACGTAGCTCTTTTCGCCCTTGGGCGATTCCACGCCGAGGATCAGCATGTGCTCGGCGAGCCAACCCTGGTCGCGCGCCATGGTCGAGGCGATGCGCAGGGCGAAGCACTTCTTGCCGAGCAGCGCGTTGCCGCCGTAGCCGGAACCGTAGGACCAGATTTCGCGCGTCTCGGGAAAGTGCACGATGTACTTGGTGTCCTTGTTGCAGGGCCAGCGCACGTCCTGCTGGCCGGGCTCCAGGGGGTGGCCGACGCTGTGCAGGCAGGGCACGAACTCCCCGTCCTCGCCGAGGACGTCATACACCGCCTTGCCCATGCGCGTCATGATGCGCATGTTGGTGACGACATAAGGCGAGTCCGAGATTTCCACGCCGATGTGGGCGATCGGACTGCCCAGCGGGCCCATGCTGAAGGGAATGACGTACATGGTGCGACCGCGCATGCAACCGCTGAAGAGCCCCTTGAGTGTCTCCTTCATCTTGACCGGGTCTTCCCAGTTGTTGTTCGGGCCGGCGTCGTCCTTGTGCTGCGAACAGATGAAAGTACGGTCCTCGACGCGCGCCACATCGGAGGGATCGGACCAGGCCAGATAGGAATTCGGGCGCTTTTCCGGGTTGAGCTTGATCAGGCTGCCGGCTGCGACCATTTCGCCGCTCAGGCGGTCGTATTCCTCCTCGGAGCCGTCGGCCCAGACAATGCGCTCGGGCTGGGTGAGCGCGGCTACTTCCGCCACCCAGGCCTTGAGACGGGCGTTGCGGACATAAGCGGGTGCGTTGATGGCTGCGGGTTCGGAAAGGCGCTGGTTCATGATGCAGGGTCTCCAGGACGAATCATTGCTTGAAGTCGGTTTGCGGCTGGCCGGGATGGCAGAGCATTCACGGCGGAGGAATGGGCAGGATGCGAGCGAATTGAGGCGATATGTGCAATGCAATATTATGCCACAACCCCAATGACCCGATAAACTCCGTTATTGGCCTGGCCCTTTCGGCCGGCCTCGAGAAAACACAAGGACCGATGAAGATGGATGAAGCATTCCGCGCCGCAGCACTCGAGTATCACCGCCATCCCCGCCCCGGCAAGATCGCCGTTACCCCGACCAAGCAACTCATCACCCAGCGCGACCTGGCCCTGGCCTACTCTCCTGGCGTGGCGGCGGCCTGCGAGGAGATCGTCGCCAATCCCGCCGAGGCCTCCAGCCTGACGTCGCGCGGCAATCTGGTGGCGGTCATCACCAACGGCACGGCGGTGCTGGGCCTGGGCAACATCGGGCCGCTGGCCGGCAAGCCGGTGATGGAAGGCAAGGGCGTGCTGTTCAAGAAATTCGCCGGCGTCGATGTCTTCGACATCGAGGTCAGCGAACTGGATCCGGACAAGCTGATCGACATCATCGCTTCGCTGGAGCCGACCTTCGGCGGCATCAATCTGGAGGACATCAAGGCGCCCGAGTGTTTCTACATCGAGAAGAAGCTGCGCGAGCGCATGCGCATCCCGGTCTTTCACGATGACCAGCACGGTACGGCCATCATTTCCGCGGCGGCCGTGCTCAACGGCCTGCGCGTGGTGGACAAGAAAATCGAAGACGTGAAGCTGGTCTGCTCCGGCGCCGGCGCGGCGGCCATCGCCTGCGTCGATCTGATGATTGCGCTCGGTCTGCGGCGCGAGAACGTCTGGATGACCGACTCCAAGGGCGTGGTGAGCAAAAGCCGCCTTGCCGGTCTCGATCCGAGCAAGGCGCAGTTCGCGCAGGACACGCAGGCCACCTCGTTGAGCGAGATCGTCGCCGACGCCGACATTTTCCTCGGCCTGTCGACGGCTGGCGTGCTCAAGCCGGAAATGGTCAAGACCATGGCCGCCAAGCCGCTCATCCTGGCCCTGGCCAACCCCGTTCCGGAGATCCTGCCGGAGGACGCCAAGGCGGTGCGTCCCGACTGCATCATCGCCACCGGCCGCTCGGATTACCCCAACCAGGTCAACAACGTTCTCTGTTTCCCCTTCATTTTCCGCGGCGCGCTGGACGTTGGCGCCACCACCATCACGCAGGAGATGGAGCTGGCGACCGTGCGCGCCATCGCGGACCTGGCGCACGCCGAGCAGTCCGACGTGGTGGCGGCCGCCTATGCCGGCTCCGATCTGCGTTTCGGGCCGGAATACCTCATCCCGAAACCGTTCGACCCGCGCCTGATCGTGAAGATCGCGCCGGCGGTGGCCAAGGCGGCGATGGAATCCGGCGTGGCGACGCGACCGATCGTCGATTTCGATGCCTATCGCGACCAACTCCAGCAGTTCGTGTACCACTCCGGCCTCATCATGAAGCCGATATTCTCCGCGGCAAAGAAAATCGACAAGCGCATCGCCTACGCCGAAGGGGAGGACGAGCGCATCCTGCGCGCCGTGCAGGTGGTGGTAGACGAGCATCTGGCCAGGCCGATCCTGATCGGGCGGCCCGAAGTGATCGAGCATCGCATCCAGAAATGCGGCCTGCGCATCCGGCCGGGCGAGGATTTCGAGCTGTGCAACCCGCAGCAGGATCCGCGCTACAAGGATTTCTGGCAGACCTATCTTCAGCTCACCGAGCGCAAGGGCGTTTCAACCGACTATGCGCAGATCGAGATGCGCCGCCGCCACACCCTCATCGGCGCCATGATGATCCACAAGGGCGACGCGGACGGCATGCTGTGCGGCACCTTCGGCACCCATGCCCTGCATCTGCACTATATCGACCAGGTGATCGGCCGCAGCGAGGGCGTGTCGGCCTACTATGCCTTGAACGGGCTGATGCTGCCCAAGCAGACGGTTTTCATCTGCGATACCTACGTGAATTACGATCCGAGCGCGGAGCAACTGGTCGAGATGACCATCCTGGCCGCCGAGCAGGTGCGCCGATTCGGTTTGACGCCGAAGGTGGCCATGCTGTCGCATTCCAGTTTCGGCAACTACGACACCCCCAGCGCACGCAAGATGCAGCGCGCCACGCAACTGCTGTGGGAACGCGCGCCGGAGCTCGAGGTGGAGGGCGAAATGCACGGCGATGCTGCCCTGTCGGGAGAGGTGCGCAACCAGGTCTTTCCGAACGCGCGGCTCAAGGGAGAGGCCAACCTGCTCATCATGCCGACGCTGGATGCCGCTAACATCGCCTTCAACCTGCTCAAGCAGGCCGCCGGCGATGGCGTCACCATCGGCCCGATCCTGCTCGGCACACGGGCGCCGGTGAGCATCCTGACGCCGACGGCCACCGTGCGGCGCATCGTCAACCTGACGGCGGTGACCGTGGTCGAGGCGGCTGCCCGGGGTTGATCGCTCGTGCCCGTCTGTGTCCGGGGTACAGGCTTCAAGGCCGCCCGGCGGCGGCCGTTATAGTCTGAATGAAAGTCAGTCACCGGAAGACGGCGTTGATTCTGACCGGGGGCGGTGCGCGCGCCGCCTATCAGGTCGGCGTGCTGGCGGCCATCAGGGAACTGCTGCCCGATCCCGGCCGCAACCCCTTTCCGATCATATGCGGCACCTCGGCCGGCGCCATCAACGCGGCCGCCCTGGCGTGCTCGGCGCAGGATTTCGGCAGGGGCGTGCATTCTTTGCAGGATATCTGGCGAAACTTCCACGCGTCGCAAGTCTATCGCGCCGATGCGCTGGGGATAGGCGCCAGCGGCTTGAACTGGCTGTCGGCCTTCATGTTTGGCTGGCTATTCAAGCACAGCCCGCGCTCCCTGCTCGACAACACGCCGCTGCGGCACCTCCTCGAGCGCAGCCTGAATTTCCGCAATATCGACGCAGCGATTGAAAGCGGCGCGCTATACGCCGTCTCGATCACCGCATCGGGTTACCAGACCGGACACAGCGTCAGTTTTTTCCAGGCTGCCCAACAGGCGGAAACCTGGAAACGCACGCATCGGGCCGGCGCTCGGGCGCGTATCGGCGTCGATCATCTGCTCGCCTCCAGCGCCATTCCTTTCATCTTCCCGGCCATCAAGGTCCATCGCGAGTATTTCGGCGACGGCTCGATGCGCCAACTGGCGCCGGTTTCGCCGGCCATCCATCTTGGCGCGGAGCGCATTCTGGTGGTGGGCGCCGGCCGCAGGGAGGACGAGAAGGGCAGGAAGCGCGGTGACGCCTACCCGCCTTTGGCACAGATCGCCGGCCATGCCCTGTCGTCGATTTTCCTCGACAGCCTGCACGTCGATCTGGAGCGCCTGGAACGCATCAACAACACCGTGTCGATCATCCCGCAGGAGGTGCGCGAGAGAGCCGGCCTGCCGCTGCGCAATATCGAGACGCTGGTGATCTCCCCTTCGCAACGCCTCGACTACATGGCGGCGCGGCACGTCAAGAGCTTGCCCTGGCCGGTGCGGGCCATGCTGCGCGGCATCGGCGCAACCAGCAAGGCCGGTTCCGCGCTCGCGAGCTACCTGCTATTCGAACAGTCCTTTACCCGCGCCTTGATGGAACTCGGTTATACGGATACGATGGCGCGCAGGGAGGAAGTGCGTACTTTTCTACAGGTTGCCTGAACTTGAATTATCGAAATTACATGAGAAAAATAGCCTAAGGGACTATTTTTCATTGAAATAATTTCTTTGTGGCGCTAGACTTGACACATTGGCGCTCAAATGAAGGGGACTGCGTGAAACCCAAGCTGACGACTTTGCTGGCGATCTGTGCTGTGATGGCCATTGGCACGCTGGATGCCACCACGCCTGTCGAAGCGGCCGACACCAAGAATAAACAGGCGGCCAAGGGCAAGGCCAAGCCCGTGAAGAAGGTCGCGAAGCGTGCGGAACCGCAGGATTCCGACAACCTGCTGCTGAAGTCCGCAGCCGTCATCGTGCAGGATCAGTCTTCCGGCGAAATCCTATTCGAGAAGAATTCCGACGCCGTCCTGCCGATTGCCTCGATCACCAAGCTGATGACGGCGATGGTGGTCCTGGACGCCCAGCTTTCCCTTTCCGAAATGCTCACCATCGGCCATGAGGACATGGACACCCTCAAGGGCACGCGCTCGCGCCTGAAGGTCGGCGCCCACCTCTCCCGCGAGGATATGCTGCTGCTGGCCCTGATGGCCTCGGAGAATCGCGCGGCCTCGGCGCTGTCCCGCCACTACCCGGGTGGCGAAAGGGCCTTCATCGCCGCGATGAATCACAAGGCGGCGGCGATCGGACTCAAGGACACTTATTTCGCCGATCCCACCGGACTGACTGCCGCCAACGTCTCGAGCGCGCGCGACCTGACCAAGATGGTTGCCGCCGCCGCGCACTATCCGCTCATCCGCGAACTCTCCACCACGAGTGAACGGACCATGCATGTCGATGGGCGTTCGATCGCCTACCGCAACACCAACACCCTCGTGCGCAACGAGACCTCGGGCTGGGAGATCGCCGTGTCGAAGACCGGCTACATCCGCGAAGCGGGCAAGTGCCTGGTGATGCAGGCCTGGCTCAACAACAGGCCGGTGGTCATCGTGCTGCTGGATTCCTGGGGCCGCCTGACGCGCATCGGCGACGCCAACCGCATCAAGCGCTGGATCGAGAACGCTTCGACGAACGCTGCGCGGCCGAGCGCTGCGCTGGTCCGCGGCCCGGCTGGCTAGCAGGCTTCTGCGATTCCAACGACAGGCCGGCTGAATGCCGGCCTATTTTATTGGTGCGTGGCCCAGCGCGTGAGAGATGCCGTCGGCCGCCTGCCTGATGAGCGGGATCCACTCCGCATCGTAGCGTTCGGCGGGCGCCGAGACGGAGAGGCCGGCGACGAGTTCGCCGGAATCGTCGCGCACCGGTGCGGCGATGCAGCGCAGGCCCTGCTCGATTTCCTCGTTGTCGAAGGCAATGCCGTGGCGGCGCACCTTGTCGAGCTCCTTTTCCAGGGCGGGCAGGGTGGTCAGCGAAGTCGGCGTGAAGCCGGGCAGGCCGGTGCGCTTCGCATACTCGCGCAATTTCTGCAGGCCGTCTTCGAGCAGGAAGAGCTTGCCGACGGCGGTGGCATGCAGCGGCGCGCGGGCGCCGACGAGATGCACCACCCGTACCGAGGAGCGGCCGCTGGAAGTGCGTTCGACGTAGATGATCTCGTCATCGTGGCGCACGCCGAGATTCACGCTCTCGCCGATCTGCCCGTGCAGCGTCTGCATGAAGGGCAGCGCCGTCTGGCGGATGTTGATGCGCGACTTGACGATATTGCCCAGTTCCAGCAGGCGGATGCCGAGGCGGTAGGCGCCCGGCTCGGCGCGCTCGACCATGTCGCTCGACGCCATGGCGCCGAGGATGCGGTGCGCGGTGGAGGGATGCAGGCCGGTTTCCTGCGACAACTGCTTCAGGCTGACGGCGTCATGGTGATGCGCCAGCACGTCGAGCAGCGTCATCATGCGCTCGATGACCTGGATGGAGCTTTTCGCTTCCGGTTGGGACAAGATCGGCTTCCGTTGAATCGAATGGCGGAATACTATATCAAATCGTGAAATCGGAGCGCCGCATGATGGGCGAAGCGCAAAGGAGGAGGCGGGAATGAAGGTGGGCCTGTTCGTCACCTGCCTGGTTGACCTGATGCGGCCGCGCATCGGATTCGCGTCGTTGCGGCTGCTGGAAGCGGCGGGCTGCGAGGTTGTCGTGCCGATGCGCCAGACCTGCTGCGGCCAGCCGGCCTACAACTCGGGCGACCGTAGTGCCGCCCGGCTGCTGGCGGAAAAGGTGATCGCCGAATTCGAGGATTGCGACCACGTCGTCGCGCCTTCCGGTTCCTGCGCCGGCATGATCCGCATGCACTACCCCGATCTGTTCGCCGACGATCCCGCCTGGCTTGAGCGCGCTGCGGCACTGGGCGCGCGCACCCACGAGTTGAGCGACTTCCTGGCAACCGTGGCCAGGCTGGACAAGGTACCGGGTGCCTTTGCCGGCACGGTCACCTACCACGATGCCTGCTCCGGCCTGCGCGAACTGGGCGTGAAAGGGCAGCCCCGCGCGCTGTTGGCGAAGATGCCCGGCGTGCGCCTGGTAGAGATGAATGGCGCGGAGGAATGCTGCGGATTCGGCGGCGCCTTCGCGGTGAAGTTCGGTGACATTTCAGCGCGGCTGGCCGAGAAGAAGTGCGACAACGTGCGCGCCAGCGGCGCCGATGCAGTGGTGCTGGGCGATCTGGGTTGCCTGCTGAATATCGAAGGCAAGCTGCGGCGCATGGGCGACGAAAAGACACGCGTGCTGCATATCGCGGAGGTTTTGGCGGGGGATGATGAAAAAGGCTGAACCACCAATGCACCAAGGCAGCAAGTTTCGCCAGGCAATCCTGGTGGTTCTTTGTGTCTTGGCGCCTTGGTGCTGAAAGGGTTTATGGAAATACGCTCCATGCACTTCAAGGCACGCGCCGGCGCGGCGGCGGGCGACAGCGTGCTGCAAGGCAAGCTGGCGACTGCCAAGGGGCTATTCGTCGACGGGCGCCGGCGCGCCGTGGCGGAAATCGACCTGGAAGCGACGCGCGAGGCGTCGCAGGCCATCCGCAACCGCGCCGTCGAGCACCTCGATCTGTGGCTGGAGCGCTTCGAGCAGGAGGCGACGCGGCGCGGCGGGCAGGTGCTGTGGGCGCGCGACGGCGCCGAGATCTGCCGCCTGGTGACGGACATCGCCCGCCGCCATGGCCTGAAGAAGGCCATCAAGTCGAAGTCCATGCTCTCCGAGGAGGCGGGACTGAACGCCGCGCTGGAGGCGGCCGGCGTGCAGCCGGTGGAGACCGACCTCGGCGAGTACATCCTGCAGATCAACGACAACGAGCCGCCCTCGCACATCATTGCACCGGTCATCCACAAGACCAAGGAAGAAGTGGCCGACCTGTTCGCGCGCGTGCACAACAAGCCGCGCAAGACCGAGATCGGCGAAATGACGCGCGAGGCGCGCGAGATGCTGCGCGCGCACTTCTTGTCGGCGGACATGGGCATTTCCGGCGGCAACTTCCTCGTCGCCGAGACCGGCTCGGTGGCGCTGGTCACCAACGAAGGCAACGGCCGCATGGTGACGACGCTGCCGAGGGTGCATGTCGTCATCACCGGGGTCGAGAAGGTCGTTCCGACGCTGGAAGACCTCGCCACGCTGATGCGCATCCTGCCGCGCTCGGCCACCGGCCAGTCGATCTCCAACTACTTTTCCGTGCTCACCGGCGTGAAGCGGCCGGAGGATAGCGACGGCCCCGAGCATCTCTATTTCATCCTGGTGGACAACGGCCGCGTCGGCCTGCTCGGCAGCGAGTTCCAGGACATGCTGCGCTGCATCCGCTGCGCCGCCTGCATGAACCACTGCCCGGTGTACCAGACCATCGGCGGCCATGCCTACGGCTGGGTGTATCCGGGGCCGATGGGCTCGGTGCTGACGCCGCTGTTCGTCGGCATCGAGAACGCCCTCGACCTGCCGCATGCGGCCACGATGTGCAACCAGTGCGGCGTCGTCTGCCCGGTGAAGATTCCGCTGCCCGAGCTGATGCGCAAGCTGCGCGAACAGCAGGTCGCGCGCCGCCTGCGGCCTTGGGGAGAGCGCGCGGCCCTCAGTCTTTGGTCCTGGCTGGCGCGGCATCCGTTCCTCTACGCGCTTGCAACGAAAATCGGCGTGCGCTACCTGAACTGGCTGGCGGAGGGCGGGGATCGCATCCGCGTCTTGGGCATTGCGCCGTCGTGGACGTCGGGCCGGGATTTCCCCGCCCCGGAAGGCCGAACCTTCCGCGAGCTGTATTTGTCGAGGAGAAGCAAATGAGTGCTGTCATGACGACTGCGGCGCTGCCGCAAGTTCCCCTGTGGATTGAGGGTCGGGCACAACCTGCCGGCGCGCAGCGCTTCGGCGAGGTGTTCGACCCGGCGCGCGGCGCGGCGATCCGCCTGACGCCGCTGTGCGAGGCGCCGGACGTCGAGTTGGCGGTGTCGGCTGCCGCGCGGGCGTTCCCGGCCTGGCGCGACACGCCGCCGCTGCGCCGCGCGCGCATCCTGATGCGTTTCCGCGAGCTGCTGGAGGCCGACAAGGAAGCTCTGGCGCGGCTGGTGACCGAGGAGCACGGCAAGACATTCGAGGATGCGATGGGCTCCGTCACCCGCGGCATCGAGGTGGTCGAGTTCGTCCTCGGCATTCCCCAGCTGCTCAAGGGCGAGTTCGCCGAGAACGTCGGCAGCGGCGTGGATTGCGTCTCGCTGCGCCAGCCGCTCGGCGTGTGCGCCGGCATCACCCCCTTCAATTTCCCGGTCATGGTGCCGATGTGGATGTTCCCGGTGGCCATCGCCTGCGGCAACACCTTCGTCCTCAAGCCTTCCGAGAAGGTGCCCTCGGCCAGCCTGCGCATGGCCGAACTGCTGCGGGAAGCCGGCCTGCCGCCCGGCGTGTTCAACGTCCTCCACGGCGACCGCGTCGTGGTCGATGCGCTGCTGACGCATCCGCTGGTGAAGGCCGTATCCTTCGTCGGCTCGACGCCGGTGGCGAGGCATATCTACGAGACTGGCACGCGCGCCGGCAAGCGCGTGCAGGCCCTCGGCGGGGCGAAGAACCACGCCGTGGTGCTGCCGGACGCCGACATGGACTTCACCGCCGATGCCCTCATCGGCGCCGCCTACGGTTCGGCCGGCGAGCGCTGCATGGCGATTTCCGCCGCGGTGGCGGTGGGCGCCGCCGGCGATGCGCTGATCGCCCGCCTGAAAACCAGGGCGGCCGCCATCCGCGTCGGTCCGGGCAATGCGCCGGGCGTCGGCATGGGGCCGGTGATATCCGCGCCGCACCGCGCCAAGGTGGCGGACTACATCGACCAGGGCGTCAGGGAAGGCGCCGAACTGGCGCTGGACGGCCGCGGCCTCTCTGTGTCCGGCGCGGAGCGGGGTTTCTTCCTCGGCCCGACGCTGTTCGACCGCGTGCGGCCGGAGATGCAGATCTACCGCGACGAAATTTTCGGCCCGGTGCTGGTGGTGCTGCGCGCCGACACGCTGGACGAGGCCATCGCCCTGGTGAACGCCAATCCCTATGGCAACGGCACGGCGATCTTCACGCGCGACGGCGCCGCCGCACGCCGTTTCCAGAACGAGATCGAGGTCGGCATGGTCGGCATCAACGTGCCGATCCCGGTGCCGATGGCCTTCTTCTCCTTCGGCGGCTGGAAGGACTCGCTGTTCGGCGACACCCATGTGCACGGCCCGGAGGGCGTGCGCTTCTATACGCGCGGCAAGGTCGTCACCAGCCGCTGGCCGGAGAGCGCGGCGCCCGCGCCCGGCCTCCACATGCCGACGCTGGGGTAAGCAATGGACCAACACCGCATCGTTTTTCTCGAGCGCGATTCCATCCGCGGCGAATTCCGCCGTCCGGATTTTCCGCATGAATATGACGAGTATCCCTTGACCCTGCCCGACGAACTCGCGCTGCGCGTGCGTGACGCCAGCATCGTCATCACGAACAAGGTGCAGTTGCGCGGCGAACTGCTGGCCACCCTGCCGAAGCTGAAGATGATCGCCTGCGCCGCCACCGGCACCGACAACGTCGACCTGGCCTGGTGCCGCGAGAACGGCATCGTCGTCTCCAATATCCGCGGCTACGCGGTGAACACCGTGCCGGAGCACGCCATCGCCCTGGCCATGGCGCTCAGGCGCAACGTGCTGGCCTATCGGCGCGACGTGCTGGCGGGGAAGTGGCAGCAGTCGCCGATGTTCTGCTTCTTCGACCACCCCATCAGCGATCTCAACGGCTCGACGCTGGGCATCTTCGGACGCGGCTCGCTCGGCCAGGGCGTGGCGCGCCTCGGCGAAGCCTTCGGCATGCGCGTGCTGTGGGGCGAGCACCGGAACGCCGCGAAAGTCAGGCCCGGCTATACGGCGTTCGAGGCGGTGCTGCGCGAAGCGGACGTGATTTCGCTGCACTGCCCGCTCAACGACCAGACGCGCGGCATGATTGGCGAAGCGGAACTGAAGCAGATGAAACGCGACGCCGTGCTCATCAACACCGCGCGCGGCGGCCTGGTCGACGAGGCGGCGCTGGCGCGCGCGCTGAAGGAAGGCCGCATCGGCGGCGCCGGCTTCGACGTGCTCGCGAAGGAGCCGCCGCGCGACGGCAATCCGCTGCTGGAAATCGACCAGCCCAATTTCATCCTGACGCCGCACATCGCCTGGGCCTCGGCGCGGGCGATGCAGACGCTGCTCGACCAGCTGACGGGCAACCTCGAAGCCTTCGCCAGCGGCGAGCCGCGCAACCGGGTGGCGTGAGGAGCGCGGCATTGAAGGATTCGCGCGAAGACATCCTCGGCCGCATCAGAAACCGGCTGGGCCGCAAGGCGGAGAACGCCGCGGCGGGGCGCGCCGGGATCGACGCGGTGCTGGCGCGTCGCGAGCAGGGGCCGCGGCCGGCTGTCGAGGCGGACCGGGTCGCCCGCTTCCGTGCCCGCTCAGAAACGCTGTCCAGCACCGTCGAGGAAGTGGCGCGGCGCGAAGACGCGCCTGCGGCGGTGGCCCGCTATGTCGCGGCGCTGGGCCTGCCGCGCACGGCGGTCGTCTGGCCGCAACTGGCGGGCCTCGACTGGGCCGGCGCCGGCCTGCAGGCGGAAGGGCGTGCCGCGCACGGCGACGATCTGGTCGGCATCACCGGCGCCTTCTGCGCGGTGGCCGAGACCGGCACGCTGGTGGTGCTGTCCGGTCCCGACACGCCGGCGACGGCGAGCCTGTTGCCGGAAACGCACATTGCCCTGGTGCCCGTCTCGCGCATCGTGCCGGGAATGGAGGAGGCCTTCGCCCTGATCCGCGCCGAATGCGGCGAACTGCCGCGCGCGGTGAACTTCATCTCCGGGCCGTCGCGCACCGGCGACATCGAGCAGACCCTGGTGCTCGGCGCGCACGGGCCCTATCGGGTGCACATCGTCCTGCTCAGGGATTGTTGACAGTGAAGCGCCGCTCGGGGCTGTCCGCGCTGACCCAGTGCTTGCTCCACCAGGCTTCGATCTGGGCGCGCGTCCAGGGCATGTGCACCAGCAGGCCGTCGAGCGCGCTGGCCATTTCCGCGATGTTCTGCGGCCGTGCCGCCGGATCCTTTTCCAGGCAGCGTCCGATCAGGGCGTCCAGCTCCGCCGGCACGGCGAAGGGCGAGCATTCCGAAGCGAGCCGGGGCACCGTATGCAGCACCTGGTACGTCAGGTCGTGCTCTGTTTCCGTCTCGAACAGGCGTTTCCCGGTGAGCAGATAGAAGCCGACCGCCCCCAGCGCATAGATGTCGGCGCGGCCGTCCGCGTCGGACGGATTGCGGATGCGCTCGGGCGACATGTAGAGCGGCGTGCCGAGGATGCGCATCATGGCGGTGAGGTCGCGCGTCTGCTCGCCCGACATCTGCTTGACCAGGCCGAAATCGAGGACCTTCACCACGTCGCGCTCGCCGCGTATCTCGCACAGCATGATGTTCTGCGGCTTGATGTCGCGATGCACCAGGCCGCAGGAGTGCGCCTCCCACAGCGAGGCGCAGGCCTGGCGCAGGATGTGCGCCGTGCGCGCCGGCGGCACCGGCCCGTAGCGCTCCACCAGGTCGGTGAGCGACAGGCCTTCGAGGTATTCCATGGCGTACCAGAACTCCCCGTTTGCTCCCGTGCCGTAGTCGTAGATGGTGATGGTATTGGGGTGGGAGAGCTGGCTGGCCAGTTGCACCTCTCGCTGGAAGCGGGCCGTCCATTCGTCCGTGGTCGATTGCATCTTGAGCACCTTCAGCGCCGCGGGACGCTTGAGATGGCGGTGTTGCGCGAGGTAAACATTGCTGATGGCGCCCTCGCCGATTTGCCGGAGCATCCGGTAGGGGCCGAGTTTGCGTGACCGGCCGTCCCCCCCGGGGAGAAGGGATGCCAGCACCTGCGGCGGCAGAAAGCCCGAGAACCACACGGCGGTCATCAGCACGATGACGGCGGCAAAGCCGATCTGCAGGTAGGTCAGAGGCGCGTAGGCTTCACCGGCTTCCATCTCGACCGCTACGCCCAGGTCGTGGTCTGGAAGCCATTTCCAGGCGCCGACGACTTCGTGTCCAAGATAATTCAGGTACGGGGCGAGGAGCAGCCCTTCGCTGCTGCCGTTCCCCGACGCGCTTGCGGCCATGGCTTGCGCGGCGAGCCGGGTAGGCGTGTCCGAGCCGGGCAGGGTCAGCCGGGAGGCCAGGCCGCGCTGCGTCAGTTCTGCGGCATGGCGGCTTTCGGACAACAGCCAGCCCTCGACGTCGAAAGCCAGCGATTCCCCCGTCCGGCCGGGGCGGGCAATACGGAACAGGCCCGCAAAACGTTTCTCCGCCGGCGAGGCCAGGGCGACCATGGCGATCACCTTGCCCCCCTGTGAGTACACGGGGGCGATGACCCAGACGCGCCCGGGCTGCGCCGGGGTGGAGCCGCCATGGCTGCGGTAGGGCCTCAGGAAAATCGGGCTGCCGCCCAGGACGGTCGGGAGATGGGTGAGCAAGCGGGGCTCGACCCGCCGGCCGATGCCTTCGGCATCGGTCGAGGCGAGAATGCCCCCCTTTGCATCGAGAACATGAATCGCCGCGATGTCGATGTTGTCGGCGGCTTGTCGAATCGTTTCGACGATGCGGCCGCCTTCCCCGTTCCCCTTGCCGCTGCGGGCGAGCCGGGCGATGGCCTTGCCCAGATCCGGGTCGGCGGCAATCTGCCCCACTTCGTGGCGCCTTTCCAAGACCCACTGGTCCAATGCCTCGACCTGGGTATTCAGCAGGGTTCTCAGGCCGGTGGCGCGAATCTCGTGCAGCGACGCGTCGACACCGCGATAGGCCCACAGGCCGACGCCGAGGACCGTGGCGAGCAGCAGGAGCAGGGCGAGGCGCGCCCGGGCCGGAGAGACGTTCATGAACGGAAGCCTGGAAACATCGGCCTAGTGTAGATCAGGTCGCCGTTCTGCGATCGCCCGGAATGCATGAGAGGTACGGTCGCGCCCGCAAATCCATTGACATCGATTATATTTGTTGGAATATAATGACCCATCGACAGGCCATTCAGCCTCTGTCGTGTGCTCTCGGCTCTGCTTTGAGGAGGGTGGAGGTGAGACAAGTATTTCGGCCTCGCATTGCGAGGCCGTTTTTTTAGATATCGGCGAGCGGCGTGTGCCTTCCGCTGGCATCGCGCACTCGCATGAGCTGGGCGACCGACTTCAGCAAGCCATCCAGCGCGCGCAAATCGCCATGGGGCAGGCGCCTCAACGCATCCGGCAGCACCCCCTCGAAGGGCCGCGGGGCCCGGGCGACGATGGTCTGACCGCGCGGGGTCGCATACAGCCGAACGACGCGCTGATCGGTGCTCGTCCTTTCGCGGCGAACCAGATTCCGCTGCACCAGCCGGTCGATCAGGTTGCTTGCCGTCGACTGGTGCACGACCAGGGCGCGCGCCAGTTCCGTGACCCGCAAGCCGGGCGCGGCGGCGATGTGCGCCAGCGCCCAGAGCTGCGAGCCGCTCACGCCCGTTTCCTGTTCGACCCACTGGAAATGCTTCTTCACGGACTTGAAGATGAAGCGGAACTGCTGCAGCACCGCCATCGCCTGATCGTGGTGGAGGTCGGCGGCAGGCGGCACGGCCGATTTCGTCCTCGCAGCAGTCTTGCGCCCCGGTTTTTTTGCGGGTGTGGCCATGCCCGTTCCAGAACACGAAAGAACGAACTATGCCAGAAATCCATTATGCGCAATGAGACGGTGAGACGGGGCCGGGGACGGAGCGGCCAATGATCCTGGCGATGCTTTTCGTGGCGCTGTTTCTGCTGTCGCTGCTCTCCGGCATGATCGGCATCGGCGTGGCCTTTCCGGCCGTTCCGCTGCTGTCGCTGGCGCTGCCGGATCTCGTCAACCAGGTGCATCCGCTCAGTCTGGCCTTGAACGGACTGACGGCCCTGTGCGCGCTGATCGGGTTCGCCTGGGCCGGTCTGGTCGACTGGCGGCGCGCCTGGCTTCTCGCCGTCGTGGCCACGCTGGCTTCCCCCGTGGGCGCCCTGGCCGCAGGCTATGCGCGGGAATGGATGGTGTGGGCCGCCTTTGCGGCGGCGGCCGCCTATTTCATGTTCAGCATGTTCCATCCTGCGCCCCGCCAGCCGTGGCATGTGCGCTTTGCCCCGATCATGGCCTGGGCCATCCCGATCTCAATGTTTTCCGGCTTCATCGGCGTCGGCCCCGGATTCCTCCTGGTGCCGACGATGATGCGCCATGGCATCGACATCAAGCGCGCCGCAGCCTTGAGCGCCTTCGCCGCCACGCCGGCATCGTTTGCGGCCATCGTGCCGCGCTGGGCGGAAATGGATGTATCCGCCGAACTGGCGCTGCCCCTGTTGCTAGTGGTTGCGGCAGGCGCCCTGCTCGGCGCCAGGCTGACGGCAACGCGAATTTCCCCGATCACCTTGCGCAAAGTGTTTGCCGCGGCCATCATCGCAGCACTGGCCTATCGCGTGCTGCATCCATTTGTCTGAGAAGCGAACCGACCGTCCTGACCGGAGTGCCCGATGTCCCTATCCCTGCGCTTCATCCTGCCCCTCATCCTGGCACTGGCGGCCATCGCCTATGGCGTGGTGCCGCTGGTGGATCAGCTGACGCTGCGCTGGTTCGTGCGCGACCTGGACATCCGCTCCGAGCTGGTCGCCAACTCGGTGCAGGAACCCCTGCAGGAACATCTGAAGGCCGGGCAGAGAAAGAAAACGGAGCTCTATTTTTCGCGGCTCATCCAGGATGAGCGCCTGTTCGGCGTCGGCTTCTGTCCCGCGGGCGGCGGTGGGCTGATCGCCAGCCAGGCCTTTCCCGCCGCCATCCAGTGCGACAACCTCGATCGCTTCGCCGATCCCGTCGCGCGCGTCCTGAAAAGCGAACAGGGGCCGCTGCATGTCGCGCTGCGCACCGTCGAGCAGGAGGGCAGCGCGCTCGGCAAGATCGTGCTGGTGCACGACATGAGCTTCATCCAGCGGCGCAGCGAGGAAACCCGCTGGTACGTCTTCTACTTCTTCATCGGCCTCGGGCTGGTCGTCTCGCTCATCACGGTGATCATCGCCCAGTTGTCCTGGCGCGGCTGGATCCAGGGCATGCGCGCCCTGCTGCGCGGCGAGGGCCTGCTGCGCGAGCCGGGCAAGGCGGCGGCCGCGGCGCCCGAGTTCGCGCCGATCGCGCGCGATCTGCGCGTCCTCATCCGCGAAATGGAGTCGGAGTACCGTCCGCGCGACGAAGGGCAGCTGACCTGGACGCCCGAGGCCCTGCGCGCCATCCTGCACGGCGAACTGCGCGGCGAGGACGTGCTGGTCGTCTCCAACCGCGAGCCGTACATCCATGTGCGCCGCGACGGGCAGATCGCGGTGCAGCGGCCGGCGAGCGGCCTCGTCACCGCGCTGGAGCCGATCATGCGCGCCTGCTCGGGCACCTGGATCGCGCACGGCAGCGGCAGCGCGGATCGCGACACGGTGGATGGCAACGACCGCGTCGCCGTGCCACCCGAACAGCCCGCCTATCACATCCGCCGCGTCTGGCTGACGCAGGAGGAAGAGGCGGGCTACTACCTAGGCTTCTCCAACGAGGGCCTGTGGCCCTTGTGCCACATCGCCCACGTGCGGCCGACCTTCCGCAGCGGCGACTGGCAGCAGTACGTCGCGGTCAACAAGAAGTTCGCCCGGGCGGTGATCGCCGAGGCGAAAAAGCCCAACCCCATCGTGCTCGTGCAGGATTACCACCTGGCCCTGCTGCCGCGCATGATCCGCGAGCAACTGCCGGAGGCGATCGTCATCACCTTCTGGCATATCCCCTGGCCCAATCCGGAGGTGTTTTCCATCTGCCCGTGGCGCGAGGAAATCCTCGAAGGCCTGCTCGGCAGCAGCATTCTCGGCTTCCACACGCAGTTCCACTGCAACAATTTCGTCGACACGGTGGATCGCCTGCTGGAGGCGCGGGTGAACCGCGAGGACTTCACCGTCAGCTACGGCGGCAAGCTGACGGCGGTGAAGCGCTACCCGATTTCCATCGACTGGCCGCCGCGCGCCGAGCTGACCGCGCAGAGCGTGGAGCAATGCCGCGCCGAAGTGCGCAGCCGGCACGGCATGGGTCCGGACCATCTGATTGGCGTCGGCCTCGACCGGCTGGACTACACCAAGGGCGTCATCGAGCGCTTCAACGCCATCGAGCGGCTGTTCGAGCTCGAGCCGGCGTGGATCGGCCGTTTCAGTTTCGTGCAGCTCGCCGCGCCGACGCGCGCGAGCATCGGCGAATACCAGCAGTACGAGGCGCAAGTGCGCGAGCTCGCCGCGCGCATCAACGCGCGCTTCGGCCGCGACGGCTACGTTCCCATCATCCTGAGGATCGAGAACCTGCCGCCGCAGGAACTCCAGGCCTGCTATCGCGCCGCCGACCTGTGCTTCGTCAGCAGCCTGCACGACGGTATGAACCTGGTGGCCAAGGAGTTCGTCGCCTCGCGCGACGACGACCGCGGCGTGCTGATCCTCAGCCAGTTCGCCGGCGCGGCGAGCGAGATGCCCGAGGCGCTGATCGTGAACCCCTACGATTCCGACCAGTGCGCGGCGGCGCTGCACCTGGCGCTGTCCATGCCGGCGGCGGAGCAGCGCGACCGCATGCGACTGATGCGCGGGCTGGTGGCCGAGTTCAACGTCTATCGCTGGGCCGGGCGCATGCTGCTCGACGCCGCCGGCATGCGGCGCAGGGGAAAAGTGCAGGAGCGGAAAACACCATGAGCGACAAACTTGGCACGGCACCCGCCGCCCGCCCGCCCGAAACGGATGCGACGCAGGCCTTTTTCTTCGATGTCGACGGCACCCTGCTGGAGATCGCGGAAACGCCTTCCGGCGTGCGGGTCGAGGCCGAGCTCATCGCGACCATCCGCAGCCTGCATGAGCGCAGCGGCGGCGCCGTGGCCTTCATCAGCGGGCGCAATGTCGCCGACATCGATGCGCTGTTTCCCGGGCTGCGCCTGCCCATCGCCGGCCAGCATGGCCTGGAGCGGCGCGACGCGCGCGGCGGCCTTCACATCCACGCGCCCGACGGCGTGGACTGGCCCGGTCTGAAAGACCGCATCCACGCGGCGTTTGCCGGCGTGGCCGGCCTCATGCTCGAAGACAAGGGCCTGTCGCTGGCCGTGCATTTCCGCCAGAAGCCCGCGCTCGAGGGCCGGGTGGTCGACACGCTCGGCCGCATCGTCGCCGAGGCCGGTGACGCCATCAAGCTGCAGCCGGGCAAGTGCGTGCTCGAAGTGAAGCCGGCCGGCTGCGACAAGGGCACGGCCATCGCCGAGTTCATGACCGAGCCGCCGTTTGCCGGGCGGCGGCCGGTCTTCGTCGGCGACGACACCACCGACGAGTACGGCTTCCATGTGGTCAACGACCTCGGCGGCGATTCCGTCAAGGTGGGGTCGGGTGACACCGCCGCGCGCTGGCGCCTCGACAATGTTCAGGCGGTGCGCGGCTGGCTGGAGCGGATCCTGGCCGCCTGATCATTCGCAATCGCCATGCGCCCACAGGTTTATCGCTGGCTGTCCGAGTTCACGCGGCGCAACACGCTGATCGCGATCCTGGTCGCGCTCGTTGCGGCGGTGACGGCGGTCTGGGCATTCATGAACGTGCAGACGACCGTCAAGGAGGCGCGCAGGAACTTCCTGGCCAACGTGCTCGCCACCCAGACGGAAATGGTGAAGGGCTGGATCGCCGAGCGGCAGGCCGATGCCCGGCAGTGGGCGCACGATCCCGATGTCGCCGCGCTGGTGGCGGGCCTGGCCGGGCGGCATCGCCTGCCGGCCGCGTCCGCGGAATCGCGGCGGCTGCAAGCCGAATTCAGGACGCGCCTGGCGCCCGCCCTGGAGGACCGCAACCTCGCCGTCACCAATATCGTCGGCGAGGACGGCGTGCTCATCGCCTCCATGATTCCCGAGTATGTCGGCCGCAGGCTGGCGCCGGCGTATTGGCAGCAGCTGCAGCCGGCCTACCGGGGCGAAAGCGTCTTTATCGGGCCGGTGTTCGAGCACGAGCGGCTGGAGGGCGCCGGCATTGCCCATGCGGACACCGCGCTGGTGTGGACCGCCGCCCCGGTGCGCGATGCTGAAGGGCGCATCGTCGCCGTCCTGTGCCTTGGCCGCCATGCTTCAGCCCGCTTTGCCGGGATGCTCGAAATCACCCGCCCGGGCGGCACCGGCGAAGCCTACGCTTTCGACGCTGCCGGCCGGATGGTGTCCGGCAGCCGTTTCGAGGAGCGCTTGCGCAGCCTGGGCCTGCTGGCGGCGGGCCAGCCCTCGCTCGGCCGCGTCATGCTGCGCGTGCCCGAGCGCGAACAGGGCATCCGCAGCGGCGTATCCAATCCGACGCGCCTGATGGCGGAAGCGCAGCGTGCCGGGGCGTCGGAACAAGGCGACCGGCAAGGCATCCTCCTCGAACCCTACGCCAACTATCTGGGCGAGCCGGTCATCGGCGCCTGGCAGTGGCTGGGCGAGCATCGCCTCGGCCTCGCCGTCGAGATCAGCGAGGCCGAAGCCTACAAGCCGATACGCATCCTCAACACGCACCTGCTCGTCATGGTAATGACGCTGACGGTGGCGGTCTTTCTCGGGCCGGCGCTGCCGGGGGTACTCTGGCGCCGCGTGGTGCCGGTGAAGCGCGGGCAGGTCGTGGGCGACTATCTGCTCGATAGCAAGATCGGCGAAGGCGGCATGGCGGACATCTTTCTCGGCACGCATGTTCGACTGGGGCGGCGGGCGGCCATCAAGGTCGTCAAGGGCGGGCTGCGCGAGAATCTGCTGCATCGGTTCGAGCGCGAGGCCCGCCTGCTGGCGTCCCTGCGCCATCCGGATATCGCCGCCGTCTATGAGATCGGCTACGTGGAGGACGGCCGTCCCTACTATGCGATGGAGTACTTCGAAGGCGAACCGCTCGACCGGATCGTCGCGCGCGAGGGCCCGCTCGACGAACGACTCGCCTGCCGGGTGCTGATGCGCGTGTGCGGCATCCTGCAGCATGCTTACGATCATGGCGTCGTGCACCGGGACACCAAGCCGGAAAACATCCTGCTCTCGCGCGACGCGCAGGGCACGCCGAACGTGAAGCTGACCGATTTCGGCCTGGCCAAGTCGCTCGACCCCGCCGACCACGACACGCTGACGCAGGAAGTCAGCCTGCTCGGCACGCTGGGCTACCTGTCGCCCGAGCGCATCCGCGACCCGGCCGACATCGATGTGCGCGGCGAAGTGTATGCCGTCGGCGCGCTCGGCTACTTCCTGCTCACCGGGGAAGAGCTCGTGCCCGATCTGGAGAACGGCAATCGCCGGGAAGCGCCGCCGGTCGGCGCCCGCCGCACACTCGCCACGCCCGGACTGGAGGCCGTCATCGCCAAGGCGCTGCACCATCCCAGGCAGGAGCGCTGGGCGGATTGCCGGGAACTGTCGGCAGCGCTGGCGGCGTGCCTGCACGGCGCGTCTTCCGCCGGCGCATGAAGGAGCCTCCCCTCGACTGATTGCCTGAAACAGGCGGCGCCGGGTTCCCTGAGCGCGGCAGCCGTTTCGCTCGCCGTATTGCAGGGACTGACATTCGGCCGAAGCGGCCTTCAGAAGAAATGAGCGGTGACGTCCGCTATCCCGTTGCCGTCATTCCCGCGAACGCGGGAATCCAGCGGCATTTGAACAAGGACACTGGATTCCGGGTTCCGCTTCGCGGCCCCGGAATGACAGTTCCTGGCCGAGTGCTGATGTGGCCGGCGAACTATCCAGTTGCCGCTCCGTCCGAACACCAGCCCTTCCCAGAAAAATCTCCGTGGAAAGTCAGCCTCCGCAGGACGGCGGCTGTGTCAGCCGCGCTTGTCCGGCACCAGCTTGGAGAGGACGTCCATGATGTCCATCGGCATGGGGAAGACGATGGTGGAGGTCTTGTCGCCGGCGATGTTCACCAGCGTCTGCAGGTAGCGCAGCTGCATGGCCTGCGGCGCCTGCGCCAGCACCCTGGCCGCTTCGAGCAGCTTCTCCGAAGCCTGCTGCTCGCCCTCGGCGTGGATCACCTTGGCGCGCCGCTCGCGCTCGGCCTCGGCCTGGCGGGCGATGGCGCGCACCATGGTCTCGTCGATATCCACGTGCTTGATCTCGACGTTGGCGACCTTGATGCCCCAGTTGTCGGTCTGCGTGTCGAGGATCTGCTGGATGTCGACGTTGAGCCGTTCGCGCTCGGCCAGCATGTCGTCGAGCTCGTGCTTGCCGAGCACCGAGCGCAGCGTGGTCTGCGCCAGCTGCGAGGTGGCCTCGAGGAAGTTTTCCACATGGATGATGGCCTTCTGCGGATCGACGACGCGGAAGTACACCACCGCGTTCACCTTCACCGAGACGTTGTCGCGCGAGATGACGTCCTGGCTCGGCACGTCCATCACCACCAGGCGCAGGTCCACCCGCACCATTTGCTGGATGCCCGGCACGACGAGGATGATGCCCGGCCCCTTCACCTTCCAGAAGCGGCCGAGCAGGAACACCACGCCGCGCTCGTATTCGCGCAGGATGCGGATGCTGGCCGCCGCCAGCGCGATGAGCAGCAGAATTGCGCCGCCCCAGCCAAAGTCCCAGATCATCATGTTTGTTCTCCTTTGTTGTCCGCGTTGCCTTCCGGTTTGACTGCCAGGGTCAGTCCTTCCACCTTCACGATGCGCGCCCGCGCGCCGCGCGCCAGCGGGGTGTCGCTCCTCGCCTTCCAGCGCTCGCCGAAGGCCAGCACCCAGCCTTCGCGTTCGAAATCCTCCAGCGCCTCGACCAGGCTGCCCGTCATTTCCTCGACGCCGCTTGCGGCGGGCCGCCGCCGCGCGCGCAGGGCGAAGGCGCCGATGCCGAACAATGTCAGGGCGCTGGCCGCGGCCAGCGGCACGACGAAGGCGAGGGAAATTTCCAGGCCGGGCAGGTCGCCGTCGATCAGCATCAGCGATCCGGCGACGAAGGCGACGATGCCGCCGATGCCGAAGGCGCCGAAGCTCGGCACGAAGGCTTCCGTCGCCATCAGCGCGATGCCGAGCAGCAGGAGCAGGGCGCCGGTGGCGTTGATCGGCAGCATGGCCAGCGCGTAGAGCGCCAGCAGCAGGCTGATGGCGCCGATGATGCCGGCCACGCCGAAGCCCGGCGTATAGAACTCGAAGAGCAGGCCGTAGATGCCGAGCATCATGAGGATCAGCGCGATGTTCGGATCGGCGATGGCCGCCAGCAGCTTTTCCTGCCAGTTGGGCGCGATGTTGGCGACGGCGGCGCCGGCGAGCGAGAGCGTCGCCTCGCCCGCGGCCACCTTGACGCGGCGTCCGTCGGACTGGCGCAAGAGGTCGGTCAGGTCGGCGGCGACGAAGTCCACCACTTTCTGCCTGGCGGCTTCCTCGGCGGAAAGGCTGTGCGCCTCGCGCACGGCGCGCTCCGCCCATTCCACGTTGCGCCCGCGCAACTGCGCCAGGCTGCGGATGTAGGCGGCGGCGTCATGCACGGCCTTTTTCTCCATGGCGCTGCCAGGGGGCGGACTGTCCTTGTCCTTCTCCGCTTTCTTGTCGCCGGGCTTGGCGGCGTCGCCGCCGATGCCGATCGCCACCGGCGTGGCGGCGCCCAGGTTGGTGCCCGGCGCCATGGCGGCGACGTGGCTGGCGTAGAGGAGGTAGGTGCCGGCGCTGGCGGCGCGCGCGCCGGAGGGCGAGACGAAGGTCGCCACCGGCACGG
>WBZL01000620.1_pt1 | contig 39792 bp, 30 predicted proteins | sample 5204291 | NCBI WGS metagenome assembly WBZL01 (sample SAMN12344345, study PRJNA552823) | activated sludge metagenome | biome: Activated sludge suspended growth; feature: Nitrification reactor; material: Wastewater; isolation source: activated sludge from nitrification reactor of wastewater... | reverse complement strand
CAACAATAAACAACAATAAACAACAATAAACAACAATAAACAACAATAAACAACAATAAACAACAATAAACAACAATAAACAACAATAAACAACAATAATGCCCAAAATCCCGGTCCGGGCCCTGCTCCCCCCGCTCCTCGCCGCGATCATCATCTGGCCCGCGCAGGACCACATCTTTTTCTGGGATACCGTACAGCTTGGGGCAAAACACGCCTGGTGGTTTTACGAAACCAACTTCAGCCATTTTCTCCTTCCCGATGAACTGGACAGCGGGCACCCGCCCTTTTTCGGCATGCTGCTGGCCGCCGTCTGGAAACTGACCGGTGGCCCCAACCTCGTCGCAAGCCATTGGATGATGTTCCCGTTCCTGACCGGCATCATCTATCAACTCCTTAACCTCACCCCTCTCATCCTCTCACCCCCTCTCACCCTCTCACCCTCTCACCCCCTCTCTCCCGCTCCTCCTCCTCGACCCCGTCCTCCTCTCCCAAAGCACCCTGATCACCCCCGATATCCCCCTGGTTTTCTTTTTCCTCCTGGGTTTAAATGCCATAGAAAACAAGCGAACGGCCTGGCTGACGATAGCTGTTGCCGGGTTAGCCCTGATCAGCATGCGGGGCATGATGACGGCCGCCGGACTTTATCTTTATGCCGTCATTACGGGTTGGGACCGCGGGCGGGCCTGGTGGCTCCGGTTGTGGAAAACAGCCCTGCCTTTTATCCCCGGCGGATTGTTGGCGCTGGCCTTTCTGGGGTACCACTACCACGTCAAAGGATGGATCGGGTATCATCCGGATTCGCCCTGGGCGCCGGGCTTCGAGCGGGTAGGGTTTCGCGGACTATTGAAGAATATCGCTGTAGCCGGATGGCGCTGGCTGGATTTCGGGCGGGTTTTCCTGTGGCTGGGATTGGGCTTTTTGCTATGGCGCGGCGGATGGAAGTCCTTCAAAGACCCCGCGGTGAGAAAAGCCTTCACGCTTGTTGTGTGCATCGCATTTGTCCTGAGCATTTCGTTCCTGACCTATTCCGGCCTCCAGGCCCACCGGTATTTGTTGCCGGCGTTCTTGTCCTTTACCCTGCTTTTTCTGGCGTTTTTGCAGCATGCCCGCATTCACCGGAAGGTCAGGACCGGAACCTTGCTGGTAGCCTTAATCGGCCTGGCAACGGGGAATTGCTGGATCTATCCGGATAAGGTTTCGCAAGGGTGGGACTCCACGCTCGCCCATTGGCCATATTACAGTCTACGGCATGAAATGCTGGCGCGAATCCAGGCGGAAGGCATCCCGTTGGACCGGATCGGGACAGCCTTTCCAGAGATTGGTCCGTTGAAATACAGGGATTTATCCGGGCGGGCGGACGGCATGGTCGAAAAGGATCTGGAACACCAAAAATGGATCCTGTACAGCAATGTTATGAACGATTTCACGGATGCTGAAATAGATAGCCTCGCCTCATCGTGGATTAAAACCAGGGAGTTGAAAAATTTCGGCGTGAAATTTATCCTCTATCAACGGCCCGAATGAACCGTAAATTTGTTTTTTAACCTGGAATTGGTATCTTTACCAGACAGTATTTGATGTCAGTTGTGCCAGTCCCCTACGCAGTTGCTGCGTATTTATCTCGATATTTTATGGAGTGCATTGTTCCTGTCGATGAAAATTTGGAACAAAGTCTTTGTTTCTGAATTTCGGATGAGGATATCCGGAATGAATCCATAATTTTAATCCATCGCTAAAAAACCTAAAACCATGTCAGACGCTAAAACCGAACTGGATGCCCTGCAAAAGGGAATTCTTGACGCCTTAAATGGGGGCGAAGCCGTTTCAACAACCCCTGCCGCTCCGGATTCAGGCATGCAACTCGCTTACCAGAAGAAACTCCTGGATTGTGCCAAAAAAATGAATGCCTTCTATCAATACCTGAACGGGGATGCTGAAAGCGTTCAAAACCTGGAAAAAACCATCCTGGAAGAAGTCGCAGACGGCCTTGCTTTTGCAAAGGACCTGGTTACCCGATTGGATACCACTTATGCCGGGACGCTTTTACCGGGGCTTGCCGCCAATCTGAAAGCTGCCGGAAAGATAAAAGACGGGTTCGGAACTATCGTGAAATTAAGCGAAAATCTGGCAAGCGATATCCACCAAAGTGACGATCAACTGTTCGCAGAGCTGTTAGTCGGCCTGGTTGCGGAAGAGGAAAATAAAACGGCAGCGGCCGATAAGAACAAAGAGATAATCAAGAAGGAAATTCCCAAGGAAAAAGATCCGTTCAAAATCCGCCTGATAGAGCAAAACATCAAGAGTCTGTACGGCGAGCTGGAAAAATACCTGAGCGAGGATTTTCTGACCATCAATATCCCATCGGCCAAAAATTTCTACGATCAGACAGATGCAGCGCACAAGGCCCTGGTAGCGGACCTGACCCAGAAACTGGAGGCGTTGGGCAAGGAAGAAGATGCTGCGCTGGCCGGGTTTCAGCAATTGAACGGCCTAAAACCGGATACCAGCCTTTCAGCAGATATAGCCGAATTGAAAAAGCTCATAAAGGTCGATGAAGACGCTCCCGACCAACCTTTGAAGAAGAAGACAACCCCGCTTGAAGAGGCTGAAAAAGCAAAAATGGCTGCCGAGCAAAAACTGAAAGGCCTTGAATCCCAACTGGGTCTTGAAAAAGCGGAGCAGGCCAAAATCGAAGAATACAAAGTACAGTTCAGCTCAGTCGGTATGGAAATCAAAGCCCTCAGGCTGGGATTGGAAGACTTGAAGAATATAATTGCCGACCTTAGAGCGAAAGATGACGATAAGGCCGGCAAGCCGCAAAAAGATAAAAAGGCTAACCTCGGCAGCGTTTACGACAAATTGAATGTGGCCGGCCAAACCATGATAACCGAACTGAATAAACTGAGCGGCGTTAAATCCACCATTTCCGGATTGAACGAAAAATTCTCAGCTGTAGAGGTGGTCAGCGACGTCAAGGAATACGTTAAAAGGATCAATGATCAACTGGAAGCCCTTACCGCTCCGGGTATTGATTTTGTAAAGAACCTGGTAGCAAACGCCCAGACCCTGAAAGCCTTGATCGGACTTGCCGACGTCCTTGATGCTGTATTTTCAGGCCTGTCCTCAAAATTTGAAAAAAGTTCGCTGGAAAAGGCGCCCGAAAAAATGAAGGCTGTAGCTGCCGTGTTTGAAGCGCCTAAGGAGGACAAAAAATTCAACACGTCAATCCCAACCCTCCAATCCGAAATCGATGAGGTCAAAACAGGATTATCCGACCTCGTTAAAACCTATGAAAAAGAAAAGAACAAGGACGCCTTTTTGAAGTCCATTCAGTAGCGTAAAAGGCCGTTTTACAAGTATGGAACTGTTAAATTTTGGTTAAACTCGGCATGCCGGGGATGACCCCACCCAACCTTTAAGTCCTTTAGACGATTTTTTAGTTAAAAACACCGCATTTATTTTCGGTCTATAACTTCAAAAATTCGTCACAGATGAAAAAGATAAGCGTTTTATTACTCACCGCTGTTTTAGGCGGTCTTGTTGCGCTGGGAGGAGCCAAAATCCTGGGATTCGGCGATAAAGCCTCTTCGCAGCCCTTTCCCGCAGTGACCAATGCCCGGCTGGTCAATCATGTGCCCGGGTCCTATGACGCCGTTGTACCGACCGACGGCTTTACCGCTGCTGCAGAACGAACACTCCCGGCCGTTGTCCACATCCGCGCTTCCGAACACGTCCGGAACAGCGGTATGGCCCAGGGATTCGATTTCCGTTCCCTGCCGGAACCTTTCCGCGACTTTTTCGGGAACCCCGACCAGCGGCAGCAACAACAACCCCAGGATGATCTGGTGGAAGGCACCGGTTCCGGCGTCATCATCAGCACCGACGGGTACATCATCACCAACAACCACGTTGCGGGCGACGCCGAGAACCTCGAAGTCACCCTCAACGACAAGCGGGTCTATACGGCCAAACTGATCGGCACCGACCCGAATACGGATATCGCCCTGATCAAGATCGATGAGAAAGACCTGCCTTTTATTACGTTCGGCAATTCCGACGACGTGAAGGTCGGGGAATGGGTGGTTGCCGTCGGTAACCCCTTCAACCTGGCTTCTACCGTTACGGCAGGTATCGTCAGCGCCAAAGGCCGCAGCATCAATATCCTGGAAGGCCAGGCGCCGATCGAATCCTTTATCCAGACCGACGCGGCTGTCAACCCGGGTAACAGCGGGGGCGCACTCGTCAACATCCGCGGCGAACTCGTCGGGATCAATACTGCCATCGCTACCCCGACCGGCGTATATGCCGGGTATTCCTTCGCCGTGCCGAGCAATATCGCCGCCAAGGTCATCAAGGACATCAAGGAATACGGCGTGGTCCAACGCGGTTACCTCGGCGCGATCATTCGCGGCGTCGACGGCAAATTCGCCAAGGAAAAAGGCCTCTCCGTCAATGACGGCGTATGGGTGGACAGCCTCGTGGAAAACAGCGCTGCCGCCGCGGCTGGCCTGAAGGTCGGTGATGTCATCATCAAAGTGGACGGCGCCCTGACCAATTCCTCACCCGAACTGCTCGAACAAATCGGCCGCCACCGCCCCGGCGACAAGGTCGACCTGACCGTCCTGCGCAAAGGCCAGGAAAAAACAATCCCGGTAACCCTCAAGAACAAGGCGGGCAATACCGATGTTGTAAAAAGAGACGAACAAGGCGAAGTCATTGACATGCTCGGCGCCGAATTCACGCCCCTTTCCAGCAAGGAGAAAGAGGACAATAACCTGTCCGGAGGCCTGAAAGTGACCAAGCTCATGACCGGCAAACTTCGCTCCCAGACCGATATGCGCGTCGGGTTTATCATCACCAAAGTGGACCGTTACCCGGTTCATTCCGTGGAGGACCTGACCAGAGCGCTGAAGGAAAAATCCGGCGGCGTGATGATCGAAGGGGTCTATCCGGGCTCCAGTCAGGTCTACTACTACGCCTTCGGGCTTTGATCTCCGGATGCAAAATTGTTTGAAAGCAGCATAAACCTTTGATTATAAAAGCCGGTCTAACCTCAAAAAGGGAAGACCGGCTTTCGCTTAATTACCCAAAAGCCGTTAACCAAAAAGCAATTAAAAAGACTATTCTTAACAGTCGGGTGAATTTCTTTGAGGCGCTTTCGGCGCCTCTTTTTTTTTGACCGGTAAAACCAAAATATTAAGCTATGAAAAATCACATCATCACAGGTTTGTTCACAGCGGTCCTCCTTTCCGCCTGTGCAACCACCAGAACAGATACGGAATACGCCGGCGCCAACAGCGACGACCGGGTTATCTCCATTTCCAACCCCCAAACCCTTGCGGATTTCCTGGTCTATGTGCCGGGCGTGTTCGTTGACGATCGCTATGGGAATGCCGATGTATTTATCCGGGGCGGGCGGCCGCTGTACGTGATCGACGGCGTTCGGATGGGCCACAGCTATGTGCAGGCCAACAATGCTGTCAGCATTTACGACATCGCATCGGTGGAGGTCCTGAAATCGCCGGCCGAAACCATGATATACGGCTCGGACGGCGGCAACGGAGTCGTCCTCATCCGAACCCGGGGCGGAAGCCTTTCGGATGGCGAACGGGATGATGACCAAAGGTGAGCAACATCAATAAAAAAGGCGCGGTTGACTTGCGTCGGCCGCGCTTCTACCATGGTTGGTTTTTGGGGGAAATCGGATTGAACATATTCAGTTCATGCCCGCTGCATATCGTGATAGGCATTCAGTATCCGGTTGCGGGCTCTTGAAAGGCGCATTTTGATAGCGCTTTTGCCGACGTGGTACCTCGCTTCGAGGTCCTCGATGGTGTAGTTTTCAAAGTATTTGAGGCCTAACAGTGTACGGGTATCTTCTTCCATATTGCTGAACAGCATTTCGACCGAGGAAAGCATTTTTTCTTTTTCCCGGGCGGATTCGACGCCGGATTCGTCCGCTGCAAGGTCGAACCGTTCGTCAGCCGGTACAAACCGGAGGCGCGTGTTCTTTTTGTAATAGTCCATGCATTCGTTTCGGGCGATGCGGAACAGCCATCCTTTGAAGATGGACGGATTGCGGAGCTGGTCCATTTTTTCCACGGCCGAAAGGAACACATCCTGACTGATATCCGAGGCCACTTCGGAATCCTTGGTTATGGTCAGGCAATATTGGAAGATCTTCTGGGAATACCGGTTGTACAGTTCAACGAAACAGGATTCATCCCGTGTCGCTCTGAAACCGGCGACAAGTTCTTCGTCAGCGAGCTGCGAGGTAGATTGGGTTGTCATGGCAAGTAATTTTATTCAGGTTGTTCAATACCTCAAAATTACCTGTCTGAAATGGGTTTGGAAGGAACCTTTCGTTGAGCGCCCCGGATCTGTCGTTTAATCCCCGGATCACTTCGGTGAGTCATTTTTCGGACCGGATGACCTCCTTCCGCACCAGCTCCGTGGCCGTTTGGGTCATTTTTTCCACCTGGGTGAGGAGCGGTTGTATCTCGGCCGGTTTCGGTTTTTGCGCGCTTGCGATGATTTCCAGTTGTTTGAGCCGGGCGCCCAGCGATTGATCCATGCCCATATAAGCAACGGTGCTTTTCATGCTGTGGGCCGTCTCTGCCAGCAGCGGGAAATCGCGGTCGCCGAACGCCTTTTTCATTTTTTCCAGTTCAGCCGGCGCATGACTGAGGAAAATGCCGGCCAGCTCTGCCAGCGCCGACGGATCGCCGCCGCTGAGTTCCTTCAGGTAGTTGAAATTGATCTGGACGTTTTCCCCCTTTCCCGCTTCCGGCAGTTCCATGTCCTCAGGGAAAAACCGGAAAATGACCTTGAGCAGGTCCTGATCGCGGAAGGGTTTGCTCAGGTAGGCGTTCATGCCGGCGTCTATGCATTTCTCCTGTTCGCCGGCCAGGGCATGGGCCGTCATGGCGATGATGGGGGCTTTCAGATCCAGCTTTTTGCGGAGGGTGCGCGCGGCCTCATAACCGTCCATTTCGGGCATCTGCAGGTCCATCAGGATCAGGTCGAAATGCGCTTCTTCCGCCAACCGGACGGCTTCAAGCCCGTTTTTGGCGAGTTCGGCCCGAACGCCCCATTTTTCCAGCATCAGGGCCGTAATGCGCTGGTTCAGCGGGTTGTCTTCCACCACCAGCACCTTCAGCCGGTTGAGCCGGTCGCGGGCCGACAACAATTCCGCCTCGTCGAAGGCCGGTTCGGGGACTTCTCCCTCCCTCGGCAGCCGGTAGGGGATCTCCAGGTAAAAGGTGGTGCCTTTCCCTTCCTTGCTGTGCACCAGCACCTGCCCGCCCTGGAGTTCGGCGAGTTTTTTAACGATGGACAAACCGAGCCCCGCCCCGCCGTATTGCCGGGTAATGCTGGCCGAGCCTTGTTCGAAGCGTTCAAAGATCGACTCCAGCTTATCCGCCGAAATGCCGATGCCGGTATCCTGGATCTTGAAACTGATCACCACGTTTTCATCCTGCCGGTTGATGACCCTGGTGAAGACGTCCACCCTTCCGTGCGGCGTGAATTTAACGGCATTGCCCACCAGGTTGACCAGCATCTGGGTGAGCCGGGTAGGGTCGCCGATCAGGATATCGGGCGCCTGGTTTTCCTGGTGAATAACGAGCTCGATCCCCTTGTCGTGGGCCTGCCGTTGGAAGATCCGGCCGATGGAGTCCAGCAGGCTGTTCAACTGAAAAGGAATGGCCTCGATCCGGACCATGCCGGCCTCCAGTTTGGACAGGTCCAGCACGTCATTGACGATGGTGAGCAGGGTTCTTCCGGCGGATTCGATGCCTTGTGCGAATTCGGACTGGCGTTCGTTCAGCTGCGTTTCGGAAAGATTGCGGGAAAAACCGATGATAGCGTTGAGCGGGGTCCGGATCTCATGGCTCATGTTGGCCAGGAAGTGCTCTTTGGTGACCACGGCCGCCTCGGCCTCCTCGCGGGCCCTGACCAGCTTGCGCTCATCCTGCCGGGTGCGCCGCATGCCGTGGTAAACGACAAAGAAGATCAAAAAGATCAGGATAAAGAGGATGATCACGCCGATCTGCCCCGAAATGCCTTCCTGGTCGTCATCGCGCGCGCCTTTTTCCAGTGCGAACCGGATGGCTTCCTCGCGTTTATCGAACAGGGCCGACCGGAAATGGTTAAGCGACTCGCTCCAGTTGACCTTCCGCAGGTCTACGGGGACTTTGTTCATCAGCAGCGGAAGGTCGGCTTTGGCCTGGTCGATCCGGTTGTTGATCAGGCGGTTGATGCTGTCCTTAAGTTCGGGTTCATTGGCCAGGTGGCTGTTCAGCCGGTCGAGGCTTTGCGTCAGGTGTTTCAGGTGGTCTTCCACTTTTGCCTGGTCGGCCGGGTCGGGATTCTCCTTCAGCGCGGAAAGCAGCTGATTGACCTCCACCAATGTATCCTCTACATTTTCAAAGGACTCATAGGCAATCAGGTATCGAAGGACCATCTCACGGGTATTGGCCTTTTCGTCCAGGGTTTCGCCGAAATTGACCTGGATAAAGATCAACGCGAACAGCCCCAGCGCCGACAGGCCCAGTACGCGCGTTTCGAGCCGCCAGCTTTTGGGGATATGGAAAATGGTGTCGAATAGCCTTTTCATAAAGGGGGCGTCATCCGGTTAAATGAGATTGATCCGGTCCATCAACTCCTTTTTGTTCGTTTCGCTGAGCGGGATCACATCCTTGTTGATCACAATCATATTGTCGGCAATGCTTTCGATCTTGTCCGGAGCGATGATATAGGAACGGTGGCACCTGAAAAACCGGTCGGCCGGAAGTTTGTCCAGCAGGTTCTTCATGGTCTGGTGAACGGTGTGTTTCTTCTGCGGGGTGGCGATCCGGACGTAATCCCCCATAGCTTCCAGGTAAAGGATGTCTTCCAGGTCGATCCGGACCAGGGTGTTCTCTTCCCGTACGAAGATGTACCCCGAATGTTCGGCTGACCTGGCCGTGTGCCGGGATTCGGCCAGCCGGTCGACGGCCTGCAGCAATCGCGCCAGGGTGACGGGCTTTACGATGTAATCCAGCACCTTGAGGCCAAAGGCGTCAACCGCGTAATCGGATTTGGAAGTGATGAGGATGACCGCAGGCGGATTGTCCAGGCTGCGCAACAACTCCAGGCCGCTCATGTCCGGCATTTCGACATCCAGCAAAAGCAGATCGGCCTTTTTTCGCTGCAGGAACTCGTAGGCGTCCATGGCGCTTTCACATTCACCGATCAGTTCCAGGCTCTTGACCTGGCGAACCAGGTTGCGCAGGGCGGTCCTGGCCATTGGATTGTCATCGATGATCACGCATTCAATCATATCTCCGCAAAGCCTTTAAGGAGATGCAAGTTACCCCAATTCCGGTAGTCTTGCAAAGAAGAAAGGAAAAAATAAGCGCGCGTGACCGCACTACCGGACAAAATGAGCAAATGGGGAGATGCTTCGGCATCGCTCAGCACAGGATTAGAGCGTGGGAGAGTGGGTGAAAAGCAACGCCTTCACGCTCTCGCTCACTCATCCTCTCGGGCTCTTTTTGCCTCTTTTGCAAAAAGGTCCGGTAGTATGGCGCGTGACCATTCACGGATTGAAAGTCCTCCTTAGGCTTGACGGGTATCGCAATGAAAACTTCCACCATCAGAATGCCGGACCAACGAAATGTGGCCTATAACCTGTATGGGCATCAGGCGCATTTTCCGGTCGTCTTCTTCCACGACTTCGGATCCTCCCGGAATACGCTGGTGGCGGATGAGCTATGGCTGGACCGGCACTGCTGGTCGCTGGTCAGCTTTGACCGGCCGGGGGTTGGCGCTTCCGATTCGCGGCCGGGGTATTCCCTCTGCGACATTGCGGATGACGCCGCGCTGTTGGTGGAAAAACTCGGACACGAGAGCTGCGCTGCCATCGGGTGGTCGGCCGGCGCGCCTTTTGCCATTGCCTTTGCCGCGGCCTACCCCGAGTTGGTGGAATTCCTGATCCTGATCAGCCCGATGCCGCCCATCGGTGACCGCGAATACTGGAAACTGGCCGATGGAGCCGTCAGGTGGTCGACCTTGCTGGCCCGGTATTTCCCGGGCATCGCCCGCCGTTATTTCTTCTGGCAAGCCAAAAAATACCGCAAAAATCCGGAAAAATGGCTGCAACCCTTCCTGAAAGACCTCAATGACCGGGATCGCCGGTTTTTGCTGTCGGACAAGATCAGGCGAGCCCTGTACCTCACCCTTGAAGACGCCTGGAGCGACCCCGCCGCAGGGCCCGTCGGCGACCTGGCGGCCCTCGAACGCCCCTTACCCTTCCGGCTGGAGGACATCAGGCAGCGGGTCCATTTATGGCACAATGAGCCGGACAACCTCGCCAACCGGCAAGTCCGGAAAAAACTGGCGGGCGCTTTCCCGTTTGCCTCCATGCATGAAATGAGCGGCGCCGGCCGTTTTGGGTTCCTCAACAGGCTGGAAGAAATCCTGTACGCTTCCCTTTGGTAGCCGGCAAAATAAAAAGAGCCGATAACCTAAGTTATCGGCCCGAATTTCATGAGGTTGGATAAACAGTATTCAGTTGTTGCCCTCCGTGTCGCCGTTTTCCTTTGGTTTTTTGGCCCGGGCCGTTTTGGCGCCCTGTTCGGTCGTGCCCTGTTTCTGCTGCCCGGAGCGAGCGGTCATCGTATGGGGCTTTCTTTCCGACCCGGCACTGGCGTCCTGCTTTTGTTTCATTTCACCGGCATTGGCGTCGGTTGCGTGTTTGTCCCTGGATTTGGCCGTTTTGCCCGCAGCGGATGCCTTGTGCTTTGATGCGGATTTCTTCTTGTGCTTTGGTTTTTGCCCCGAAGCATGGGCGAGGGTAGCGGAAGCCGGGGTAGCGGCCGGTCCGGAGCCCGCGCTGGATTGGGCAGAAATTGTAAGGGAAGAAGCGAGAAATAGCGCTGCCGACAGCAGGATGATTTTCGATGAAGTCTTCATAATGGCTATTGATTTAAAATGAGAGAATCAGTGACCGAATTGCGGCTGACCGCCTGCAAATGCTGCATGGTTTGCCGTCCAAAGATGGGGATCAAAAAAAGGGACAGGGATAACCGTTCGGTGAAAGGTTCAAAACTGTCGGCAGTACGGGAAAAGGATTCGCCGATACGGTACATTGGATGGATGAAAATGAGCTGAAAATGGGCTGTTTCCAACGAAATTGACAGGCCTGCCGGTGACCTTCGGAAAAACCCGGGTCTTTCTCTCAAATTCCTCTGATGCTTATTTCCTGAAAAAAACCAAATACCATGAAAAAGTCACTGTTGTTAATCGGCCTGATTTTGGCAAGTTGCAGCTTCCTTGAAGCCCAGGACCAGCTTTTTGTCATTCCGCTGAAGAAGGACAAGATCCCGCCCGTCGTGATGTCGTCAATTGAAAAGGATTTTCCCGAAAGCACCGTTACAGACTATTCCGCCATCCCGATCCAGTCGATCGGCGAGGATTGGGCGGTAGTCCGCAACGATGTCAATCAGGATAAATACGATACCTATCAGGTGGATATTGACGGAAATGCGTTTGCGGGTACGGCTACCTACGACGCGAACGGCCGGCTGATATCCGCGCGTGAAAACCTGAAGAACGTGATCCTGCCGCACCAGATCGGAAGATCCATCGGCGCTGAATACCCGGGCTGGGCAGTTGCCGGCGACCATGAGCTCATTACCGTCTACAAACCCGGCAGGCAACAGGTGTATTATCGGGTGAAACTGGAAAAGGGCCGCGAAAAAATGACCGTTGTCTACGACGGCAGCGGCAACCAGGTCAAACCCTCCGGCGCCGGGGATTATTCCCGCGAAATGAAGGAAACCCTGAGGAAAGAAAAAAGGGACAGTTAAAGAGAATAGATTTGATGGGTTGTATGATGCGGGGACCCGGGCTTGGGCCCCGCATTTTTCCCTTCATCGGTTTGGTTTTCATACTAATCTTTCGTTATTCCAGGTTGTTATCAGTAGTATTATTTTCCCTTGTAGCCCACCCGGTAGCCGCCGGGTGGATTTTTTTTACCCCATATTTCCAAGGAATTAACCACCTTTAAGCTCGTCTCCTTAAAACGCTTATTTTATGAAAGCCAAAGAAACTGCATGCCCGGTCTGCGGGAAACAACGGCCCGCCCATCAAATGGTACCCGGGGCTTTGGTGCGCCAGGGCATCGCCGAACTGATCATGGCGGATCACCCCGACTGGAATGAAAAACAATCCGTCTGCCGCACCGACCTGAACCATTACCGGAGCGTTTTCCTGGAAAAGGTCCTGCAACAGGAAAAGGGCGAGGTGAGCCAGTTGGACCGCCAGATCCTCGACAGCATCCGGGAGGGGGAACTCACAGCAGCCAACGTCAATAAACTGAGCGATGAAAACCTCAGTTTCGGTCAGCACCTGGCGGACCGGATCGCCGAATTCGGCGGCAGCTGGACCTTCATCATCATCTTCGGCGGCATTTTGCTCTGTTGGATAACCCTGAACGTCTATATGGTTCGCCATCCGTTCGATCCGTACCCCTTTATTTTGCTCAACCTGGTATTATCCTGCCTGGCCGCCCTCCAGGCGCCTGTGATCATGATGAGCCAGAACCGCCAGGAAGCCAAGGACCGCCTTCGCGCCGAACAGGATTACCGCATCAACCTCAAGGCCGAACTGGAGATCAGGGCCCTCCACGAAAAAATGGACCACCTCCTGCTCCAGCAATGGGAGCGCCTGCTGGAGATCCAGCAATTGCAGGTGGAAATGATGGAGGAGCTGGGGAAGAAGGGGTAGTGATCAAACGGTTTTTCCTTCTTTTCTGAACTCCCTGCGGATGCCCTGGAGGAGATCCTGCAGCAGAATGCTGTTGCTGTCCCGCCTCACAGCCGCAATCGCGGCATATCGCAATACATTGATGATGCCGCCGCCCGAAAGCTCATACTTCTCCGCTACCTGGTGCAGGTCAATTCTGGACTCGAGCGCCAGCTTGTCCGAAAAGGCCATCTTCCAGAGCAGGTAGCGCTGCTCGGCGTCCGGGACCGGAAAGTAGATCATGGATTGAAAACGGCGGGCAAAGGCGTCGTCGATATTGTCCTTCATATTGGTGGCCAGGATGACCACGCCCGGAAAATCTTCAATGCGCTGCAGCAAATAGGCGATCTCCTGGTTGGCATACCGGTCCTTGGCATCTTTTGTGCTGGTGCGTTTCCCGAAAAGCGCGTCGGCTTCGTCAAAGAACAGAATCCAGTTCTTGTTTTCAGCCTGGTCAAAGACGTTTGCCAGGTTTTTCTCCGTTTCTCCGATGTATTTGGACACCACCTGCGACAGATCGATCCGGTACACGCTCAGGCCGGTGGTCTTGCCCATCAGCGAGGCGGTCAGGGTTTTGCCGGTTCCCGGGGGGCCGTAGAACAGTGAACGGTACCCGGGTTTGATGCGGCTGCCCAGTTCCCATTCGTTCCGGATCTTGTCGTTGTGCCTGATCCAGGCGACGATCTCCTCGATCTCTTCCAGAATATGCGCATCCAGGATCAGGTCGGGCCAATCGAGTTCTGTAGTGAGGCGTTTGGCCGGGAAGTTTGTGCTGTAGTTGGGGTGATAATCATCGCCGGTCGTAAAATAGGCGAGGTATTCCGCACTCAGGGTCAGCGCACCGCTTAGAAAAGGCTCTTCGGACTTGCCGGACGCCAGCCGCAGGATATTATGCCGGAAAAAGAAATGTTGTTCGTCAAACAGCGCCGTCAGCTGCATCCTGTATTGCAGGTCGTTGCCGGCGATCAGGAATTGAGCCGTCTCTCCGGTCGGAAGGAATCCGCTGTGGTTTTGCCCGACCAGTCCGCCGAATTCGGTGTAGCCGCGGTCGTAAATGCTGTTTTTGGTGAAAAACAAATCGAGCGCCTGCGGCTGGATATGGGGCGCCAGGGTCAGCAACACCATCAATCTTTCTTCCACCGAAAAGGGATAATGGCAGGCGATGCGCGCGTAAAGCGAAGGGTCGCCGGTGAGCGAAGGCGGTTCGATCTCCCGGATATCCGAAAATTCGCTCTCCTGGCCGAAGTACAGCTTGAACCGGGTATGGATAACCTGGGTCAACCAATTGAATTCCCCTTCCAGGGTTTTGGCGTTTAACGTCAATTGAATTTTTTCCATTCTACTTCTATTCGTTTGGACATCCACGGCAACTTGACCAGGGCGGTGCTCCAGGGCAGATACTCCATTAGGACATCGAAAGTCTTGGATTCGACCTTCAGCTCCCAGCTGTCTTCGTGCTCCAGCAGGCGGCCGTCCCGGATCAGAAAGGTCGCCCGCAGGTTATCGACAGTCGACCCGCTCATCTTTTCCCAGTTAGCCAGCGCGCTGTTCAGCAACTGACCGCTAATATCGAGTTCTTTTTCCGTTAAATCAATGGACAAGGGCAGCGGGGTTTCCAGCGCCAATCCGCAAAGGATCTTGTTGAAAACCATCAGCTGTTCCGGCGTCTCGGTCTGCCCGGTGACCAGGTACTGCAACAGGTGCGCACCTCTTGCGGCAGCCTCTTCGGCAACAAATGCCCCGTCGGCAGTCATCTCCAGCATGTCGAAATAACGCGGCAGGAACGGCGCCAGGATGACCAAACCGGCGTTGTGGATGTACACCGCTTCTTCCGGCCGACCCGACCCCTGTCTTTTTTTTGCACCGCTTTTGGCCGTTGGCCCTGCCGCCTTTTCCCTCGGCGGCTCCGGCCGTTTTTTTGCGGCCCGGATGAGTCCCGCCATCCATTCGGGCATTCCGCCGCCGGCCGACTCAAGCCGGTCGAGCCAGACCGCAACCGGCATGGGCGCTGCTGCCGCCAGGAAACCGGCCAGATCGGTAAAATAGTCCTCCTGCTGGGGATCGGTGTGGCCTTTCCGGGCTGCATATCCGAAAAGGTGATGGAAATAAGCGGCCTGGTCCTGGTGCAGGGATCTCCCTTCTGCCCGGCTCACCGCTTGCAGCGTTTCAAGTATCCAGGGCATTGAAGGTTCCAGCAGCAGATAGGCTGCGGGAAGCCTCAGCCTGGGGAATGTCGCGGCCAGCCTTTTTGCAGCCCTGTTCCGGTTGATTATCCCCAGGATATAGGTTTTGTAAAAGGCCGGGTTGGCCCCGATAAGTTCCAGGTGCATTTGCTCAAGGTCGGCCTGGCGCCAATGCGATTGGCCTTTTTTTAAGTTGCCGGTCAGCAGAAAATGCCGGAATGCCGCCAGCCCGCTTCTGACGGTTTGGGTATAATCCTGGCCGGGCGCTTCTTCCTGTTCTTTTTCCGGATCGGATCCGGCAATCCTTACCGGGATTTCTTTTTCCCGGGGTCCGGGCGGACTATCCGGCAAGGGCGCCCCGGACCCGCTGCGGGTCGAAGGTCGCCATTGCTCCAAAAGCTCAAGAAGCCGGTAATACCGGATGTCCTGCCGGCCAACCCGCTCTGAGGCGGCTTCACCGATTGCTGCGGCTGCCGTTCCCATGTCCAGGTTTTCCTGTTTCGCAACAGCGTCGATCATCCGCCGGGTAAGGGTATCGGTACCCATGCCCGGATCGGTCAGCAGCGCGAAAATCACGCGTTCGCGAACCGCATCCGGGGTATCTTTTCTCCGGATGCCGCCCCGGTCAGCCAGGGCGGGGAACAGCTCAAGGAAAGCGGACACGAAACCGGCGTAGTTTCCGGCAGCGGCCTCCGTGAACCGGACCCGGGCCTGCGGATCCAGCCTTGCCAGCCATTTTTTCAGCCAGCCGGACCGGCGCAGAAACGGCAGCAGCGCCTCGCGGGCTCCGTCCGGGTCGCTTTCCAGCAATCCGGAAAGCGCTTCCTCCGGTTCCAAATCGGGCGCCCACCAGGGGAATTGACCGGTCCGCAGATAATAAAATACGGGTTCGTCCCCGGTCGCCGGCAGGACAGCTTCCCTTTCCGACGCCAGAAAGGCCTCGATATCCCGAACGGCTGCCGGCTCCAGATAAGCCCTGACCCTCTGCAGCAGCGACCGGTAGGATGCCGGATAGGGTTGCTCATGAACGATTTGGACCAGGCCGGCGAGCAGGTCGGCAGGTTCGGCGCCGCTGTCCCGCGCAATCCGGGTCAACAGATGCCTGGTTGACCGGACGAGATCCGGACCCGTTCGCAAATCCCGCAGGATGGTCTGGAGCAGGTATTCCCGGATTTCTGCGGGCCGGTACCGGAATCCCGCTAAGCCCAGGCCTGTTTTTCCGAGGCGGTCTGTTTCTTTCAGCAGCTCCTTCCACTCCTGCTGGTTTCCGGTCAGGGTCAGGATCAGCAGGTCAACCGTTTTCAGGCTCAGGAAGGTGACCAGCCGCTGCGCCAGGTTGGTCTTGTCCCGCAGCTCCAGGCAGATCGACCGGAATTCATCCGGCGCGTCTTTCAGGAACCGGACAAAAAAAGCTTCTTTCCGGGCTGGGTCCGGTACGATCTCTCCGGGCGGCCAGGCCCCGAATTGAAGAAAATGCAGATAAGCCTCCCGGCCGGCCGATTCCGCCGTTCTCTTTTTGGGCGTCAAAGCAGCTGTCTGGATCCTGAACGGCAATGCGCTTTGAAAGACGGCTGGACTGGCAAAGGATTGAATTTGTTGTTGGAACCGGGTCAGCAAGGCGGCTTCGGAGCGTTTTGTTGCGGTTGCGACCCTCTCCAGGATCGCCGTCCAGAACCGCCAGGGGTCAAGATCCCGGCTGATTGAAAGTTTGAGGTCGAGCAGCAATTTTTGTTGCAAAGCCTGGAATTCCCGGATCGAAAGCCCGCTCACCGGCGATTGACCGTAGATCAATCTCAGGTCGGCCATTACCGGGGCGATAGCGGCCCAATCCGGCCCCGCAACTTTTTCAACCAGGATTTCGAGCAGTTCCGGATTCCACACGGCAGATTGCTTTCCCGCGCTTTCAGTTTTTTTATGCAAACGGACCAACCGGTCCAATAACACCTGGTCGCCGGTCCGGACCCTTCGGATGATTTCCTGTTCAAGCGCCTCGGGAGTGGGGAATGCCGCATCCGGGATAAACTCCCCCCGGTCAAGCCGGTTTTCGATCCGGAGGGCCAGCGTCTCGGAGCCGACCACCTCCCCGGAGCCCGGTTGGGGAACAGCCTCCTTCTCCCGGTTTTGCCGACCGAAGAAATATTCCATTTCCTCCCGGGTGATGACCGAATGAAAATAGGGTGCGAGGACGCCGGGTTCGGATCCCGTCGCAACCTGAAGGCGGCTGATCAATCGTTTCAAAATGGTTTTTCTCGCCTCCCCGGGTTCGGGGCGCTCCACAAACAAGAGGGCCATTTCCTCTTCCAAAACCATGCGAAGATCAACGGTAACCTCGCCCGGCGCCGGTTGGTGTTGGAAAAGTCCGGATAACCGGGTTGCCAGATCAAGGACAGACGTCCAATCCCGTCCCGTCAGCCAATCCAGCAGGCGGATTTGTGAAGCCGGGGAAAACCGGGACCGGATTCGCCGCATGACGCCTATATCCGCGGCCAGGGGCAGGAATGCGGTCTGGAACGCTGCCCGGGCCGGTCCGGCAAGGGACCGGAACAAGTGATCAGGCTCCGGGCCGCCCAGAATATCGGGCTTGCCGGGGAAATAACCGTTCAGCAGGAAAAAGATCAGCATCCGGTCAGGGTCTTCGGTCGATATCCCGGAAAGGCTGGCGACGGATTCGCTATCACCGGCGGCGGATCCTGCCGGAGTCGGGCCGGTTTCTTCCGCGGGCGGCTCAAACCCGGCAATTGGGGTCGGATCCGTAGAGGTTCGGGCAGTGGGATCTGCCGGGGTTTCCGGGGTATGCTCCTGGTCCTGAGGGAGCGCTTTTACAGATGGAGCGCTTCCCCCGGCTTCAACCGGACCGGACGGCTTTGCGCCGGGTGGGGCAATGGAACCGGGAACTCCCGCAGCGGGTTCCGGGGGCGCTTTCACGATCTCCGCCACCTTTAGGACAGCCTCTTGCAGGGTGCGCCTTTCTCCTGTTGAGCCCGCTGTTTCCTGCAATCCTTCTTTCAACCGGATCAGAAGAGCCTCCACGGACCAGCCGGTCATTTCGGCAAGACGACTGATCCACAAGCGAAGAAATGATTCGGGTTGCGTCATGGATGACAGACCGGCATAGAGCAGCGTGAATTCCAGTTCCTGATCCAACGCAATCCCCGGCGGGATCGCATCCGGGCGACTACCGTAGAAGTCAGCCAGCTCTTTTGCAGATCGGAGGGTAGCAGGGGAGACCCTTCCGGTCAAATGCCTCAGATCGGACAATTCGGATGGGTGAAGTTGCCACCTTAAACGATCCCGGACGCTTTTTTCAGCCTGCATTTCTTCGAACAATACCTGCCTCAGGGCTGAAGGGTCTTTCCGGGCGGCGGCTTTGAGGAGGTCGGCAAACAGGCCGGGTTGTTTGCCGTCCTTCCACCAGGGAAACCTGCCCGAACGCAGGAAAAGGCGGATCATCTCCAGGGGCGGGATCTCATCTTGTGACGGCGTTTCGGCCTGTTCCCTTGTTTTTTGTCCCAGGAATGCTTTCAGGGCCTCCAGTATCCGCGAACCGGCCTGGAGTTGGAAATCATCCCTGGTCAAAGCGCCGATATCCAGTTCGATCCGGTCGAAATGGATGACGGCGTCGCCGGGGGAAAAATCGGATAATATCTTTTCCAACCCGGATACAAGACGGTTATGGAACAGCTGACTCAATGCTTCGGTTGCAAATTGCGCATCCGCCGGATTATCGACATCGATCTCAAAGATGTGCCGGCCGATCGTATGGGAATTTGCGGCCATGGGTTATTGGTCTGTCCGGTTTTTTCCCTGTTTTTTCTTGCGTTGCGGGGGCCTGGCGTCTTCGCGATCTCCCCTGATTGCCCTTAAGGCCGATTCGGCCTGAGCTTTCCAGGATTGGGATTTCTCCGGGTTGACCTTTTCCAGGATCCGTAGGTTCCTGGCGTTCGCCAGGTCGCTCCAGGACTGGATGCCGGCGTCGCGCAATTGTTTTTCCACGGCTTCGTCGATGCCTTCGAACAGGGTCAGGTCGGTGGTGTCAAAACGGGCGACAAACCGGATAAAGGCCCGTTTTTCCGCCTGTGGCTGGTTGCCGGGCCGGATGACGCCTGCTGCTTCTTCCTGTTCGATTTTGCTGCGCTGAAGTTTGATGAGGCTGTTCCAATTCCCCTCGGCTGCCGCCTTGGCCTGCTGCTTCCAGTATTGAACGTCCTGTTTGCCGATCTTGAATTTTGCGGTGGTGAACAGTTCCAGCAGATCATCCTCTTTTTTTACGGCCAGCCCGATCCAGGAACGGACACCTGCGCTTTTGAGGATGCCCTCTGTCTCCGGCCCGATACCGTCTATGGCCTGGAGGTCATTTTCCCTGAGGAAGTAGGAGAACCGGAGATCCGGATGGCTGTAGGCTGCTTTGAAGAACCGCAGGGGGGTAGCCGCAGCCGTTTTTTCGGCCCTGGATCCGGCGATCCGGCTTTCAATGTCATCCGAAGGGTGCAGGTATCTCAACAGCTCCAGGGAAAGGTCGTCCGCCTTTCCAGGGTCGGCAGAATCGGCGGTTTTGACTTCCAGCCAGGATTGGAAAGTCTTTTCAAAAGCCTGCATTTGTTTGAATGCCAGCCATTTGAACTGAATGCTGAGGTGAACGGGGATATTCAGGCGGACTGTTTGTTCGAAAAGTTGCCTGTAATCCGGATCCTGGAAGTAGGTCGGCCAGTCCGGGAGAACAAAACTGAGCCGGTGACTGTAAAAATCCCGTTCGATGTGGGCCAGGCCGCTCAGGGGTTCCGGCTCAAAGTCAGTGAAATCAGCTATGCCGGAAGGGTTGCCTTTGAGGGTTTGCAGGTGATCCATTGCATTGAGGATGGCCTGCCGCGCCTCTGACCGTGTCCTGAAGGGCAGAATGCGGACCGTTTTCCTTTTTTCGGTGTCTTCCTCCCTCCCGGCAATCAGTACGGGAGTATGCTTCCGGAGCAGCAACAGATAGTATCCGCCTTCCCGGGCTTCCAGCAGCAGGTAATTCGAATTGGGAAACTCCGGGGTATCGCTTCGGCCGGCGCCCGTATCATTCATGAAAACGGTTCCGAGAAAGACGAGGTCGTTCAATACCCGGTTCAGTTCCGCGGACGGCTGAAAATCGATGCTCTTAAAAACAAGCGGTATGCCTTCGTATTCTCCTTCTGCGCGATAAACCAGTTTAAAGCCGGACGCCCTTTTGGGCCGCAGCAACAGGTGTTCCACAATGAAAAAGCCCTCGCTTCCTGCGTTGAACTTCCCCAGCTGTTCCATTAAACGGACCCGGGCCTGTTCGCAATCCTGTTTTGATTGGCCGGAATAAAGCGGGATCACGTCTTTTTCATCCGACAGGTTGCCCGCTGCTGCCGGATCGGGGTTGGTGATCAGGATCAATTTCCACCTTTCGCCGTCGGGGGTGATCTTGTAGCGGTGTTCATCCCAGCCCAGGCGAAGCATGGTCTTCATGGGGAGCAGGCTTCCCTTTTTCGGGGCTTCCTCTGTTTTTTCAAACAGTTCCAATCCGGCTGTCAGGGAGCAGTTTTGCTGGTTTTTGATATCCAGGAACAGGCAGATCCTTTTCTTAAGGGTGGAAATATTGTCATTTTCCCAGGCGGGTTCCCGGTAGTTGAAACCGATGGAGCGATCGCGGCTCAGTTTGGGATATTGCTGCAGAAAACGGATTTTGGTCCGGATCAGGGCTTTTTTCAGCATCCCGGAATTGGACTCTTCCTTGAATAGTGCGCGCAGGTGGTCGCCTGTGAATATTTCGCCGAAACGCCCGAGCAGATGATCCAGGAAGCGATTGCGCCGGCCGGCCCCGGGGTCAAAATTTTCCGTCGTCCATTTCCTCATGCTTTCCCGGATGACGCGCATCGCCTCGCCGGGCGGCAGGTCTTCGGCATCGGGCACAAAATTCTGCAGGTGAAGAACATCCGGAATGTCAAAGGGAAAACCGGCAAAATAAGTGGCTTTTACGTCTTCTGACAGGGAAAACAAGTGCCGCACCCCCGCCAGCTGACTGAGGTAGTTGGCCAGCAATTGTTCAAATACCAGCAAATACCCTTTCAACTGGCTGGCCTGGGCTTTGCGTTGCCGGCCGGCCACTTCGGGCAGACCGTAATTTCCCACGCCGTAAACCCCCGGCAGCAGGCGCTGGAATGAAAAGTATTCGCGTACCTTGGCGAGGTCTTTGCCGGAAACCGGTGCGGCCTCCTCAAAATCCTGCGGCAGCCGGGATATTTTTCGCTTTTTGGCGGCCATGGTATGGTAAATGCGCAGGACCTGGCTGAAGTTGACCGGCACTTCTTCGCCGTCCTTGATCAACCGGACGGGGTAGGGTACGGCTTCGGGGCTGATCATTTCCTTCTTGCTCAGCACGAGATAGGTACCCGGATCAATTTCCACTTCATCACCGTATACGCGGGCTCCTTTTTTGCGGAGGTAGAGATTATTGACGCTTCTAACCCCCGCCGTGCCGGCCACCAGGTCACGCAATTGGGACACAATGACGGCGGATTCCAGGGGCCGGAGGTCGGCCGGGCGAATGAAGCCGTACAGGGGCAGCGGTCCCTCGAAAATCTCGTTGATGTCCCAACCCATTTCGAGCAATTCATCGGGCTGATAAAAGGGGATCGACGGGCTCAGGTACTCTTCCAGGGCGAATATGATCTCCGCCAGCACATATTCGCCGAAGGCGTCCGGCATCAGGTACACGTCGGCGAAGACGGTAACGGGTTCGGATTGCAGGACCCGGACTTCCTCTATGTCTTCGCACAGGTTGCGGTAACGGGCCAGCAAATGGCGGATCTCCTGCAGCGCTTCACTGTCGTTTTCGGGGTTGTAGTCTTCGGCCAGCTGCACCAGCACCCGGTAGAGGCCTTTGTAGCCCTGTTCCTGGTCCGTGACGGGTTGAAACCAGGCATTTTTCACCAGGTGGTTGCACCGGTCTATGATCAGCCTCCGGTAGTCGGATTCGATAAGGGGCCCGGCCGGCAAAATGGCCGAAGGACCGAAAAAGGCGTTGATGGGCGGCTCCTTCCCGTTTTTCAGGAGGAACTCGGGAGCGGGGGCTTTTTTGTTTTCCCGCGCGTACAGGAGGTCCTTGATGTCGAAGGCTGTGCGGTAACCCAGGTCGGTGATCGCAAATGCCAGGTATTCGAGCAAGGTCACGCCGGGGTCGTGTTCGTTGTAGTCGGTCCAGGAGTCGCCCGACAGTTGTTGCGCATAGCGGATGGCCTCCTTTCTGAGGAAGTCAAAATCCATGCTTTTATCGGCAGGCGGTATTCGTTTTATGCTGCAGGGCTGGTCCATCCGATTGGTTATTTGGCCGGTTGGGCGGCGGGCTGCTCCGATCTGCTGGAGAGGGCATTTTCGTAGGCATCGAAAAAGTCGTCGTCCCAAAGGCCTGCCACATGGTAATAGATGTAATGGTACTCGGTTTCCTCTTTGTTGGCGGTGACGGCGCGATACGGCCATAAGGTGCGTGCGTAAAGGTTGTACTTGTACTCGAGCTCGCCTTTTTCGTTCGGCACCCACCCCCCCTTCCACCGGATGCGGATCTTGTTGAGGAAACTGCCGAAATACGCGCAGGTCTGTTGCACCTTGCTGCCCCTGTGCCGGTTTACCCCGATGGCAACGGCGTGGGTGAAGCCGTATTTGCCCCGGCCTTTGGGGCCTTTTATCCTGGCCGTAACCTCGAAAATGTGCATGCCGGTCAGTTCTTTTTCAAACAAGGGGTGCCATTTGCCGTCGCCGGGCACCCTGCCGATCTGCAGGGCGCCGATCCGGGTTTCCAGTGCAGCCGTGCCGCTGACCTCAAGGCTGGTGGCCGGCGATTGGGTATGGATGCCGACATTGCCGGTCTTGGCGTTGACGAACAGGGCGTTTTCCGGCAGGGTCACCCCTTCGTCATTGGTATATAACCGGTCGAGACTCAGACCGTCGGCGTTTTCGTTTTTGAGGAGGTTGAACTGAAACCTGGGGCTCGGCGCTGCCAGGTTGTCAAAAAAGCTGATCAGTTGGGTGGACTCGCCCTGGGGGGAAAGCTGGAGCCCGTCCTCCGGCGTTTTGGCATAACCGTCGTCGATCTTGTTGACCGTCGAATCGATCAGGTAGTTGAAGTGCACTTCTGACGGGAAGCTCCCCTTCTTGAAATAGTTCTTCAGCGTTTTCCGGTTAAAAAGGGACATAAGCTATGATTTAAGGCGTCCGTCGCCGGTTATTCAAACAAAAAATACTCATCATCGGGGTGCTCCTCTGTTTCCCTGACAGGTGGCCTGGCCGAAATCTCGGGTTGGTTCTCATCCGGCAAGACCACAAAATCGGATCCGATGCGCATGATGTCAATGGCAGCCTGTTCGGGCGCCCCGAAGGCCTCCTTGTCCACAAAATGAATGAGGTGCTCCCCGACCGGGACAAACACGCTCCAGGGGTTTCCGGGGCGCAGGGTTTCCGCGTCGGATTCCCGGCCGGCGGTATCCCGCAACTCATAATAGTCCGGAGCCGTTTCAAAGACCTGCACGATGGAAAACCCGGTGATATACCGGACATAGGGCTGATCGCGGATGAACGCAAACAGGTCATTTTTGCTGAGCTCTCTGCCCAGCTCCAGGCTTTGGCCTTTTACCCAGGGGCAGATATAATCCCGGATATCCCGGTGCAATTGTTTCAAAATAACCCCCTTTTTTGATTCGAATTCGGCCTTGAGCATCAGGGAACAACTCACTTTAAGCCGCTCATAGGAGGGATTGACCACCCGGATCCGGGCAAAGGCGTTGCCTTGCTGCTCCAGGTAGGATTTGATGGCTTTGAGGTCATAGAAACCGGCCATCGGCGTTACCGTTTTCCCTTCGAATTCGGGGATGACCACGACCATGACCTCACCCGGCTCCAGAAATTGTTCGTTCCCGACACTCCCCAGGCATTTCACCTGACGGATTTCCGGGAATTTTTCCAACACCAGCCTTTCGTAATCCCAGATGGTTACGGCCCTGTTCTTGTGTCGAAGGCGTTCGCTGACCCGGGTGTAGAACATCCGGCTGTCCTCCGGCGGAATGCCGCCTTTGAAGCCCACCGGTTGATAGATTTGTGCGATCTGCGGGATGGGCTGAACCAGGTCCTTTATTTTGGGCAGATTGCCGTTCTGGTCGTAATGCGTTTTGTCGCCGTTGTCGACCCATTCAACTTCGACGGCATGGGGGTGGATCGTGTGAGCGCCGCCCAGCGCGTTGAGGTTGCCTTTGCCGGTGACGCGCAGCCAGAACAGGCCCGGCGTCAGCATTTCCTCGCTCGGGGTGCAATCCGGCGGGATGTCGAGCAACACGATCCCGGCCCTGGTCAGTCCGTCGGAAGAATCCATCAGCACCCGGTCCGGGGGGAAAGTCACCCAGTTTTCATGGCTCAGGTACTGCCATTCCAGCTTGATGGGCATTTGGGAAGGCTTTCCCACGCTTTCCGTCAGGTGGAATAACAGGGAAAGCTCCTCCGGGGGATTGAGGCCTTCCAACCCGATGAACAAATAACCGTCCGCATCGTATTGCGGGACGAGGTAGTGGTCATCCGCTTTTCCGTTGCTGAAGACCGTCCGTTTTCCGAACGGCGTGATGTGCACGAGCAGGTCGCGCGCCGCCGGGTCGTTCTCCCGGAATTCCTGGACCCGCATATTCAACCGGGCGCCGGCCGCGTAATTGAGGGTCAGGCGCCGGACAACCGGTACGAAGGGTTCATTGGGAAGCGGTTTGGGCTCCTCCACCCCCGGGACAATGCTGAACGGCCGGGGGCGTGCGTTTTCACTGACTATCCGGGCAAACAGCCGGGGATAAACGGCCTGACCGAAAGCCATGGGCGGGTTGCTGATCTGAAATTTGAAATAGCCCGTTTTGGCGCTGTTCGTATACTCCGGCAGTTGCCGCATGCGGAAATCCGGCCGGATCTGGAGGGTTTTCAGGTCATTGATCTGCCATCCGGTATCCGGCAATAAGGTTTTATCTTCGCCGGCCGCCGATTCAAACAAGTGAAATTCTTCCTGTTTTTCGGCGCCCTTGGGGAAGAAATCGAAATCGGACAAGGCGGTTAATTTCACCCGGAAGCTGTCGTTGTCGATGTCCTGTTCATAAGCCGCGTAATAATCCTCAAAACCGTTTTTATCGTAGGGCAGGTTGTTCCAGTGGATATTGATCTTCAGATCGGTCAGCTTTTTGATGAACAACTCCCGGTTGCCGACCAGCAAATAGGCGTTCCGGTTGGGCGTGGGGCCGAAAGGCTGGAAGGGCGCGCTGCCGTCCAGGAGGCCCAGTTCATTGTACAGTTGCAGGGACTTCATGCCGCGGACCTCCACGTCCAGGTCGATGGTCTCCAGCCGCAATACCTTCAGAAAGGAATAGATGTAAACGGCTTCATTGGCTGCCAGCAGGATCCTGAGCAACGGCCACTCGGTATCGTATTGTTCGGGGATGACCCCCGGATCGTACGCGGCAATGGCGGGGTCGGCCATGGTCAGCCCGAAGGTGATCACAATGCGCTGGTCCGCCCAAAGCGGATTGACGCCGTACCGCCTGACGGGGATCCAACCCTCTGCCCCGGTCACCGACAGCTCCAGGGAACTGTTGAAGATCCGGTGAAAAACGGATTCTTTATCTATGCCTTCATTGTGACTGATGTCCTCGATCAGGGATTCGAACTGGTGAAAAGCGCCGGGGTTGAAGGCCAGCGTCACTTTAATGGTTCGTTCGCCTTCCGACAGCAGCAGGACGGATGAAGCCAGCGCAAAACCCAGCGTGCCGGCTACCATCCGGCGTTCGTCGGCCGGTTTGTCGATCTGTTCCGCTCCGAGAACGGGCCAGCTTTTTTCCGGGTTTTCAAAGGGCAGACCCAGGCCGTTCATCGAAGCGGCAACCGGAGCGGCATAGATATTGGATACCAGTTTGTAGGAACTGCCTGTACTGATCAGCGGATTTTTGCTGACGAACAGGGTTTTCAATGCTGCGACCCGGGTCTTGTTGATTTCCAGGGGAAGCAAGGTGCGGTAATGCGACTCCAGCCCTTCCTGATTGATGCCGGCCAGCAGCAGGGTGTTTTTAGGCAATAGGTAAGGTGAGGCGAAATCGGCCAGGGTGAAACAGACAAAGCTGCGATCCGGCACCCCGGCTCTTTTTTGCTGTTTGAGGACGTCGAAGAAGTAGTATTCCAGGTGACGCCGGGTCAGGGTATTGAGGTTGTCCTGGGCAAACCTGAAAATCTTGAGGAATGCAATCAGCAACCCGATATGGGGTTGGTGATCGCTTTTTTCCTCCAGGGATTTTTCCAGCAGGGCCGGAGTGAGTTCCCGCAGATATAGCGCAAACAGATAAAATTTCCGGTGGACCTCCTGGATCTTACCGAGCAGCGCATTCAGATCCGAGGGGTCGGGCGTTTCGATGCCCGCGATTTCCTCCTGTTTTTCCAGTCGCCAGATGCGATGGTATTTGGAGGCGGAGTCCATTTTAGCGTTCCCCGGCAGCGCGGCGCCGGATAACACCGTCAGGATCTGGAGTTGCCAGCACAGATCGGTTTGGATGCCCTGCTCGATCTCCTTTTCAAGGCGGGTCTCCTCATCGAACCGGCGCAGGGTTTGGGCCCTAAGGTACCAGCCGTTCAACATTTCAGGGATCCGCTGAACAATGCTGAACAGAACGGACAGGCGGTTCCGGCGCTCATCCGGATCGTTGACCAGCCTGGTGGAATGGAGCGCTTCCTCAAATTGAAAGTCTATGGATTCGAGATCGGTCCGGATGATCCCGGCCAGGAATACGCTGATGTCCCGGCTGAAAAACTGAGACCAATCGCCGGCAGGTTCGTTCTGGTCGTTATAAAAATTGACATTGCTGGAATAAGCGGCAACAAAAACCAGGAGGTCGCTCAATTGGCGTTCATCGATGGGGATGGAACCGGGCAACAGGGAACTCAGCAAACGCTCCTGTTGAGCGCTGCCTGCGAGTTCAACCCATTTGTCGCTTTGTTTTGCCAATGTTGACCTGTTTGCTCCGGGTTCAGACCCCCTGGATATTAGTGCCTTCCTTCAGGTAGAACGGATAGACGATATTATCCCGGGTGTTGGTTTTCCGGATCGTATATTCGAGTGTAATGTAAATGACGCCGAAATCTTCGGTGTTGATCCGGACATCGATCTGTTCAACCGTGATCCTGGGTTCATACCAAAGGACGGCCATCCTGATCATGTCCACGATCTGGGATTTGGCGCTGCTGGTCAGTGAACTGAAAACCAGCCGGTGGAGATCGCACCCGTACTTCGGTTTCATGATCCGCTCGCCCGGTATGGTGGAGAACAGGATGAACAGGCTCTGGCGGATATCCGCTTCTTCGGAAACCATCCTGATACCGCCCTTGTGTTCGTCAAAAGCGGGCGGAAAACTCCAGCCGGTGCCCAGAAAACTTCGCTTATCCTCTTCGTTCATAAAAGCTGCATTTAACCTTTACCCGCCGATCATCACATTGGGCGCGCCCAGCACAATGGAGCCGCCGTGCGCGGTAGTGTCGCCCATGCGCGCTGCGGGGCGACCGCTGATCATCACCGTCGCCGACCCCTTGACAATGGTATCCGGCGGGCCGACGCAAACGCACATATCGCCCATTACGGCGGCCGGCATCCCGGCAATGAGCACGTTGGGCACTCCGGGGCCTGTAATCGGTCCCCCGACATGGGGAATGGGCGGTAACCCCGGCGTCTGCATCGGGCAGGTGTGCATGTCTGTTAATCTGGCTGCTGGCGGCATTTTTTTGGTTTATGGTTGTTATGGTTGTTTATGGTTGCTCCGCCCGCCATAGCCTCGGCGTAGGCGGGTTTATGGTTGTTTATGGTTGTTGATGGTTGTTTGTGGTTGTTTGTAAGTTTCCGGCAACAACAACAAACCAAAATAAACAACAAAGAACAACAATCAATTAATCATCACCATGGCGCCTTTGATGCTGGTATTGCCGGCGGCCTTGAGTTCGGCGCTGGCAGATCCCTGGGCGGAAAAGGCGATATTGGCTTTGGCGTTCACATTCAATCCCTGAAGGCTGACATCGCCGCCGGAGGCTTGCGCCGAAATATTCTGGTTGGCTTTGATGTCGATCTTTCCGGTGGCCTGGAGGGTGATGTCTTTGGCGCTTTTGATGGTAATGCCCGCTGCGGCCATTTCCATTTTGTTGCCGTTCTGATCCTGGACGGTAATGCTTTTATCCTTGTCGGAAAGAATGAATTTATTTCCGGCGGGGGTTTGAACGGTCAGGATCTTGTCTTTATCGTTGAATTCGAGTTTCAGGTCATTTTTGGTTACGATTGCTTTTATCGAATTTTCGGTATCGGGGGTATAGGGCGGCGCTTGTTTGCTGCTGTACAAGCTGCCCAGGATGACCGCATAGCGGGGGTCATTGTTGAGGAATCCGATCACGACTTCGTCGTTCACCTCCGGAATGAAGAAGCTGCCTTTTTTATTGGTGGCGTAAAAATTGGCCAGTCTGGCCCATATGCCGTCGCCTGAGGCGGCAATCATGGGCACTTCAACCTGCACGCGGAACTCCCCGTCCGGGTCGGCGTCAATTTTCTTGACCGTGGCATTCTGCAGGCCATGGACGCCGGCCAGCAGCCCGCCCGCCGGCGGCGTGGTGATGGGGCGCTCTTCGGCATACCACTCGGGCGGAAGGCCGAAGCCTACTTCCGTGATCCAGCTGCCTTCCGATACCGTATGGTGGACGGATGAGATCAGCGCGTCGCCGTTGAAACGCTTGCCGAAGCCTTCCAGGGTGATCAGGGTATTGACCGCCGGCATCTCGTTGCCGAAGAAGGAAACCCGGCCCCGGATCCGGGCAAGGGTCGATTTCAGCAGGGCGGCCTTCGCCCATTCTTTCAGTTCGGCGGCTTCGATGGGGCCGGTGGAATGGAGTTCGAATTCATCGAGGTTCAGGGTAGCGGCCAGTTGTGTTCCCGTCAGGTTGCCCTGTGACGGCACGCTCGGCGGCGATGATTTCCCTTCTGTGACAGCCTGTTTTTTCATGTCCCAGGAATGGGCAACGGCTGAGGGGATCTGAAACCGGGTCTCGATCTCCCCGTCGAATTCAAAGACATCGCGGTCGTAGTTGATTTTCAATTGTGCGGCGCTGGAGGCCAGGGGTTTTTTGACATACACTTTCCCGTCGGAGGTATAGGCGATCATGCCGTTGGCTTCGGCCCGGGCAACCATGAAGTCCCAGTCGACGGCGTGGTACTGGATAAGCTGCTTGTGCTGGTAAGCGGAGCTTTCAACGGCTTTTTCCAGGCCGTAGTTGTCAATGATCCCGGAGATGACGCTGCTGTCCGTCATGTCCTTGAAATACTTGTTTCGCCTGCCCAGGGTCATCTTAACGGCTTTATCACTGCAGTGTACGATCAGCTGGACCCTGCGGTCGGGCCGGGCTTTCAGGCTTTGATTGACGATGATGCCCTTGAAAACAGTCTTATCCTTGGAATGGTATCCCAACTGGATCTCGATCTCTTTCCCGGGTTTGAAATCATCGGATTCGCTGGGCTCGAAAGCTTCGTTGGCCGCCTGCCCGCGATCCAGTACGAATATGACTTTGGCGGAAGCAACCCGGTTGACCTCCTTTCTGACATCGATGGAGAGCACATAATAGGTGCTTTTGATCGGGCTGCCGTCAATCTTGATGGTGTAGGAAACCACGTCAATGTTGTCGATTGGGAGCGGTTGCGCCATAATATTCAGTTTTCTAAGGGTGGGAAAATGATTTTTTGTCCGGGTCGCAGGTCCATAAAATTGGATAGTCCGTTGAATTCAGCGACCTGGAGGTAATAACCGGGGTCCTGGTAGATGGCAAAACACATCATGGGCAGGTTGTCCCCGTCGCGGACGACCCTGACGTGCGTCAGGTCCGGCGACGATTTGTTCTTCAGGCTTTCCCGGGTCTGGGCGTCGATGAATTGCTTGAAGGAGACATCCGCTTTGGCCCTGAGCGGTTTGCCGTTGCTGTCGAACAGCATGTAGTCGATCGAGATGCTTTGCAACTGTCCCTTGAACAACAGGCCCTTGTCGCCGCCCCATTCGATCTTGACATAGTGATTGGAGTGGATGCTGCCGTTGTAATACAGCGCGTACTGCTGGAGTTTTTCGATCTCGTCGTACACCTCTCCGGTTCCCGGAACGGCGCCCGTGCCGTCAAACCAGAGCTCCAGCTGGAAGGTTTCCGGCGGCGGATCGACGATCCGGCCGTCAATGCGGTCGCCATTGGCCAGTTTGACGGAATAGCTGGCGTCGTAGGTGAGCGGTTTGAAAACCCGCTTGTATTTCTCCGGGTTGATGCTGACCTCCAGCGCTTGGGAGAAACCAGGCGCCAGCTGGGTGAAGTCAGGATCCTTGTACGCCCAGATTTTTAGCTTTGGGTTCGAACCCGCTGCCGGTTTTTTCGCCATGGCTCTCAGGTTTTATCGGAATTTCTCATCGGCCAGCAGCGCTTTCACCTTTTCGATGCATTCCCGGACAATCTCCTTTTTCATGTCCTGGGAAATCAGGGCGGGATCGCTTTTGACCAGCTCAAGGATCATGTCAATGTCTTTTTCCAGCAAAACGGCGTTGGCGCCCTCCTCGTCCTTCTGTTCGGACATATTGGCCCGGATGACCAACTCCTTGATCTCGATCGGCATAGCATATGTGTTTTAGGTCATCCCTTGTCGTCGTGCGGGTATTTGACCACGACGGTATCGACAAAGGAAAAATAGCTGTAAGCCAGGGTCAGGGTTTCCACCACAATGGAGCTGTCCTGGGCTTTCAGGTCTGAAATTTCCCACTGAACGGGGTAGGCGTTGACAAAATGCCAGGACATGAGCGGCGTGGGTTTGTCCAGGGATCCGCCGGCGTCCAGCAGGTCGACCATGATGTCCTTGGGTTCGATCTTCTGATCCAGCCCCCCGGTCAGCGTATCCCGAACCCAATTGCCGAAGGGGGAGGACTTCACAACCAGGCCGCGCCGAAGCACCAGATTGTCGAATGCGACGCGGCCGGGCACTTTGTGCGCAAACCGGTTCTCGCCGCCCTCCCGGATCTCGTCCGTCCCCATTTTGAGGGAGATACCGGAAACCTCCTGGAATCCGGCATCTACCGCTGCATTCGGCGAGTTGCCGCCTAACAGATTGACAGAATAAAAAAAACCGACCGGAGGAATATAGGTATTCATCCGTTAGCCTTTTTTCATCGACATGCCCTCGTGCGACAGGACGATCTCCTCTACCGCCACTTCGCTGTTCTGGGAATTGAAATCCGTACCTGTTACCTTCATCGGCCAGGCATTGGTCAATTCCCAAACGAACATGGCCTTCCCGTCCTGGTCCAGCAATTGTATCGTGACGGTTTCCCGCTTGATCGTATTCATTTTTATGGAATTGAAATAATCGAACAGCGCGGTATCGTCCTTGAACATGCCTTTCTTGCACGTCACATCGCTGGACTTCTTCAAGCCCGGCATTTTGATGGTTGAAAATGCCTTGCTGTCACCTGCCCGGTACTCGATCACATCGTGCTCGGAGTCAAGGCCGGAAACCTCCTGAAAGGAAATTACCCCGACATCGCCGAGCTTGACCTGAAAATAAAATTTGGGTACGGGCCACGGTGCGCCTTGGGCATCGCCTGAATTAGCCATTTTATTTTGATTTAAAGGTGTTTGAAATTAGTTGTAAGTCGTAAGTTGTAAGTTGTAAGTCGTAAGTTGTAAGTCGTAAGTTGTAAGTTGTCAGCAACCAACATCCTCCGTCCGCCATAGCTCCCCAAGAGCGACGGCGGGCAGCATCCAGTCTTTCAGTTGGCAGTCGGCAGTATCCAACATCCAGCATCCACCACGCCTCAGCGTGGCAGCATCCAACATCCAGTATCCAGTATCCAGCATCAAGTATCCAGCATCAAGTATCCAGCATCAAGTATCCAGCATCAAGTATCCAGCATCAAGTATCCAGCATCAAGTATCCAGCATCCAGCATCCAGCATCAAGTATCCAGCATCAAGTATCAAGCATCCACCACGCCTCAGCGTGGCAGCATCCCGCTACGAAGTCTGCATCTTCTGCTGGAAGGTGATCACAATGAATTCCGCCGGGCGGGTTACGGCAATCCTTACGGAAATGCGCATGATGCCGTCCAGGATATCGATCGGGGTCATGGTGGTGCCCAGGCCGACGTCTACGCTGAAGGCGTCGTCGGGGGTAGCGCCGGCCAGTGCGCCCGATTTCCAGACATTGGTCAGGAAATTGCTGATGAGCGCGCGGATGTTCGACCAGGTGCTCGACACGTTGGGTTCGAATACGTAGGCTTCGGCGGCAAACTTGATGGACTGCTCGATAAAGATCACGGTGCGCCGGACGCTGATATAACGCCAGTCCTGACTGTTGCCGTCGAGGGTCCTGGCGCCCCACACCAGTACGCCTTTGCCGGGGAAGGTGCGGATGGCATTGATGGCTTTGCCGTTCAGCGGGAGGTTGAGGTCTTCCTGGTCCTTGGCGGTCAGGTCGACAGCGGGCTTGATGACCGACCCTACGCTGATATTGGCGGGAGACTGGTGTACGCCCACCGTGTTGTCCACCATGGAGTAGATGCCGGCCATGGCGGGGCTCGGCGGCAGCAGGTTCATGCTCGAACGAAGGTTCTTCATCAGTTCCTTGTAGGTCGGGCTGACGGCGAGGAGGGTCTGATGCAGCTGGGTGGCTTCGTCGGCTTTGGCATCGGGGATGCCGGTTTTGAAGGTGTCCAGTTTAACGATCTGTTCGTGGATTTCAACCGCCCGTTTGCCGGAAATGAGGCTTTCGGAGAGTTCTTCGCGCAGGTTCTTGTACAATAAGGTGGCAAGGCTTGAAACCTCAATGGCCGTTGTGTCGGTGTCGAAGGCTGCCTTGTTGGCGGCGGCGATCAGTTTCTGCTTATCGTCGAGCTTGTCGGCGAAATCCGGCGCATCGGCGGTAATATCATCGCCGGTGATATTGACGATGTTGGAGAAGTCCAGCTCTTCCGCGGCCACGATGGTTGTTTCCAGAAAGGGGTAATAAGCGCCGCCCCATTGGAGGAAATTCTGGCCGATCCCTACGCGGAAATTCTTGACCACGTCTTCTCGCAGGTCGAGGTTGCCGAGCGGAACGTCCAGGATGGCCACCCGGTTGCGCATATCGAGCCCGCAATGCGCCAGCATAGCCACCTGAAGGTCGAAGGCGCCTTGCGCGTCCCGGGTGACAATATCAATCTGCTTGGTATTGTCATTCGGATCGGGCCCTTTGGCGGTGGATTCTTCTACCAGCAGGATTGCCTCCGGGATCACGACCATGGTCGGTTCCGGCTCCTTGAGCAGCGGTTCGATCCCGCTGGTCAGGTCGGCGCCCACAACGCCGGTGGGGGCGTCGGTGTACTTTCCTACGGAAACGATATAACAATCCGACCCGCCGTTGGAAAAGAACAGCTTCATGCAGCTGTGCAGGATAAATTGGGTCGATTTGTCCGCAGTAAGCTTATACCCCACAGCGGCATCTGCCTCAATGGTGTATTTTACTTTGGGCGGCCCGCCGAAGAATTCCAGGAATTCTCCATAGGAACTGATCTTGGTGGGAACTTTCAACAGCGATTTTTTTCCCATGATCGCCTTCTCCGTGTAACCGATGAAAACGGGCACAGCCGTCGGCACCGGTACCGCTGAGTTGGGAAAGGCGCTCTTTTCATCGATGTAAACGCCAGGCGTTGCAAGCACTCTTGCCATCTGTTTTAGGTATTTGGTTTATAAATAGACATACATATCGGAATAGATCTTTCGATCGTTCGATCCATCGGGTTCGGGTTTAATGGTTTTGATATCAGGCGCGGGCAACCGGATCTCCGCACCGTTCCCCAGTCCGGGCAGTTTGAGGGTGAATTGCCGGCTGCTCTGTTCCTGCAGCGTTATCGGGGCGTCGCTTATGAATATGGTTGCTCTTTGGCGGCTTTCAGGGGTCAATGCGTCTCCGGCAGGCGCCCATTGGTGAAAGGATGCTTCGTTTGATCCGTTTATGGACAGGTCCTCATAGACGTGTTCGTTGTTTTGGAATACAAGGTACCGCCACAGGGTCTGCCGGGCCTTAAAGCGGATTTCATACTGCACGGGTTGCAGGATCTCCGCGCCGTTTTCCGGCTTCAGCATTTTTTCCGGGCTCAGAAAGAGTTCCACAATGCCGAAAACGTCGTTTCCAATCTCCTGATCCGAGGCAAAAAAGCGGAGAACATCCTGCTGAGCGGCCTCGTCTCCTTCCCCGGCGCCGGACAGTTCGAAATAACCGGGAATGTCTTCCTGTGCCAGGTTGATCCTGAACAGGGTGTTCTGGTCGGGGTCCGGGGTTGCGAACGGGTAATCCGGATCTTCTTTCACGGGGCCCGATGCGTTGTTCAAAACCAGCCGGCCGGCCGATCCGTTCGGAGCCGTGCGGTGTGTGAAGGATACCCCTGTTTTTCTGATCAAAATGCTGTCCAGCAAGCCGGCCGGAGATCCGAACTTCCCGTAAAGCGGGTCCGTGATCTCAGCCGGGTTCAGGTTATTGTAATAATGAAGGGTATTTTCCGGCAGCGTAAGCGGCAGGTCTGTATAATTGATGAAATAAGGATTCCGGACCCGGATGAAAAACGGAAGCCGGAGGGTTTCCCCAGCTGACAGGACGGGCGGTTTGAGATTGTTTTCTTCACCATAGTAAAGGCCGAAACCGGTCGGGTCTTCGTGCAACCTCAGGTCATACCGTCTGAACGATGCAAGCGTTGCAGCCATAGGCGCTAACTCCAGATCCCTGCAAACCTCATTGTTGCGGTTGAAAAAGGAGTGCCTGAAGGCAAGATGTAATAATGGCCGGAATTTTTTTGCCATTTAAATGCAGACTTTAGCAGGCAGCAAAGGGGCGCCGGGCCCCTTTAGCTGCCGGAATGAACTTTAGGTGTCCCCACTTCTGTGATCTCAGGAATTTCTTCCAGAATCATGTCTTCTGTAATGGTGATCATACGCATTTTCAAAAGGACAGAAGGGATGTATTTTGCGCCCAAAGTAGCCCAAAGGTTACTTTGTTCGTGAAATGTCAGGTTCGTGATTTCCACAGCGATCTTCTGCACGGAAGCGCTCAGGCCAGGCGTGTTTTGCGGGGTGAACACCTGTTTGCCCTGGAAAAAACCGATGACGCTGGACAGAAATTTCAGCGATTCCTCATAGACCGTTTCAGGGAAATAGGCGGCAAACAGAACGTACAGGTTGAGGTTGACGGGCGGATTGGTCTTAACGGAATTTTGCTGGCCAAAACTCAAACTGGTCCGCTCCTGTTCCATGTTTACCAGCGAACAGATGATCTTATTCGCACCGGCAGCCGGCACGGAACCGTCTTGTTTGACCAGGTCGGACAGAATTACCTTGGCCTCTCTTTCCTGAAATCGCCTTTTCAGGAAATTATTCAATTCCTCCACAATGACAGGCAGTACATGCTGAAGCATTGTAAAATAGTGGTTTTCCCTAAAACAAAAAACACAGGGCGTTGCTATGCCGGGAAAGGCTGAAGCGGAGGTCCAACATCAGTCATCATCCTGCATAAACAGACTAACCCTTAAATCATTTTAAGAGCGGTAAAAGGGGCTGAAGGTCGCTTGCGGAATTAAATCATTAACAAAAGGGCAGCCGCGGCTGAAGCCGGAAGAGGCTGTTTGTGTGGGAATCTGACGAAAAATTGCAGATAATGCAGTGAATTACTCAGGGCTATATGCTGCAAGGAAAAATAAAATTAGGATCGCAACACATTTCTACTTCCTGGCCAGTATTTTAATTGCTGAAATTACCAGCCGTATCAGGTAGATGCCTGTAAAGTTAGCGATATAAATGAAAACAAACAACTCGACGATCAATAATTTTTCTTTTTCCGAAAAATAGCGCTCGCCCGAAACCAGGTCCATCAATGCCATGAAAAGCAGCGACAGCGGCAAGGCGGCCACCAGCGAACCCAGGAACCAAAGAAACTCCTTTGCAATGAATTTTTTCATGATCGAAAAACAAGGTTATTGTTACAACCGGTTATCAACAGCATTCGCCCGCCGGCCTCAGGGCAGCCGTTTTCTTCTGCGTTCAAACAGCGCCGTACCCAGTACCGTGATCAGGATCCCGCTGATGATGCCCACCGCCAGGACCACCAGCCGGTTCCGGGTCAGCAGCTGCTCCGGTGTGTACGGGCTGGCGTAGGGGTCTTCCGAAACCTTCAGATAATAGTACAGGACAGCTGCAACAGCTATAAACAAAAAGCCGCCCATTATGTAGGTCAACCTCAGGGTCTTGTTGGCGAAAAATACATCCCGGACCGCAGCGTCAAAAAGCGCGCCGACAAATCCGGCCAACAGGAAGACAACCAGGAAAACGCTCCCCACCGCTACCACGTCGCGGTATTTGGACAGGGATTGCGGCAGGTAAAAACGCTCCTGCGCCGGATGGTATACCGCAATCGTGTCCTGGGACGGCGCAAACAGGGTGTCGATCAGGGACCAGAGCTCCTTCCTGCCCGAATCATACCCGAGGGCCCAGATGCCGACCCCCCCCAGTCCTTCCTTCAGCACCCAGTTGAACTTGGCGTTCAGGGTAGTGGAGTCGTCGAAATACAAGGTCTCGCGCCGGACGGGGTTGCCGATGGAATCCGTAACCGTATAGGTGTAATTGGCCGTCCAGGATTCGATATTGTAGTTGGGCGGCTCCCGCCGGTTGCCGTATTGCTGCCGGATGCGCCAGTAGGGGATATGCTGAAAGGTGATCTTCGAAGTGTCCCGCCAGTTGGGGTCATTGGCATTGGTGGTCGACCACAGGGCGCCGTAATACGGCAATCCCAACAACAGCTTGCGCCTGTTTACGCCCTGTTCCAGCCAGTGAAATACGGACTGCTCGATCGACCCTTCCGATTTGAAGAGCGGCGCCACCGGCCCGGGCGGCATTTTGGCCCCGATATGGTAGTCGTACCCGGTGAGGATGAAGAAGTCGACGTACTTTTGAAGGGTGTCCACCTGATAGATCTGGTATTGGTTGAGCTTGGGCAAGACGACGCTGACGATATAATTGCCGCCGGCAGGGTGGGGGGGCAGCGAGGTCCGGAGCTTGCGGATGAATTGGGAGAATTTCAACTCGTACCCGGCCGGAATCTGTTCGAAATTGACATCCAGCCCGTCGGCCTGCAATTTGACCAGCAATTCCGATAAATTCTGGATCAATCGCTCCTGCTGCCGGCTCTTGTTGTCAAGGAATTGCCGGTTGCCCGATTTGTAAAAGCTGGTGAGGGTGATCAGCACCTTGCAGCCTTTTTCGTGGGCCATGCCGATCAGCTTGAAGTTGGGGTTGCTCCAGCCTTCCACGACCTCCGGGTTGTCGTAAGCGATATTGGGCTCGGGCGCGGTATTGAGGTTATACGAAAACAGGGAAACGTAATTGAGCAGTTGATAGTTGTAGCTTTTGTAGGCCTCGCCCATCCAGAAGGGATGCCATCCGAACACTTTGACGTTGTTGGCGATCACAAGGGTATCGCCTTTCGGGGATTGGTAGAGCACCTGTTTGTCCTCCAGGCGGAAATAATCGAGCCAATCCTGGACCTGGGAATCCTGAACCGCCGAATAGCGCTCAAATTCTTCGCTGTGGATGGCGTTGTAAATCAAACCCAGTTTGTCCTTTATGCCCTTTTCGGTCGGAAACGCGGGCCTGACCGCCGTATCCCGGTCGGGCTTGAACAGGGATTGCCAAACCACCTCGATCCGGGACTGCTTCTTTTCGTCCTGCCCGTCGGAGGTGTTCTGGGCCTGCAGCTTGCCGGATTGCATCCAGCCCGCCAGCATGATCCACAATATCAGTGCCTTTCTCATGTTGCCTTATGGGTTTTACCCGTCCCTTCAGGGTTGGCGTACCAGCCTTTCCTGCGGCTTTCTCCGCTGGTAATAGGCCACCACCTTCACCTGTACGGGAAAGGTATTGATGTCGTGTTGATTGATGAATGCGAAATAAAAATTGCGGCTGCCGGTACCCGGAAACCCCTTGCCGAAATTGTTCGGGTTGTTTTTGTGTCCGAAGAGCTCTGTCGCGCCGGAAGGTTTCCCGGACTTCAAAAACCTTTCCCTGTTCCGGTCATCGGCAATGACGTACGGTACCAGATTCGGATCAAATCCCGGATCGATGCGGCTGACGGCCGGAAGAACGATCGGTCGGCCCAGGCCGAATGCCGCCAGGGGCGGCGTTACGCCCGGCTGGGACCATTCAGGGGGCGTACTGGCCTCCAGGGTTGCATAGGCGGCGACGGTCGGCGCGCCGATGCCCACCCAATAGGTGATGAACAGGAAGAGGTCGTTATCCTCTGCATGCTCCGGAATATTGACCTCCACCACTCCGACGCCGGATTGCATGGGGTTTCGTTTGCCGGTCAGACTAAGGGTAATATCCGTGACCTGCAACAGAATGGTATCACCGGTCGGAACCAGGACCTGCTCCTTTTTAAAGATCAGCTGCCGGGCGGATGCGGTTGCCGGATTATCGGAAGGGCTCGCTCCCAGGTCGGCGGCTGACCAGTAGACGGTATCCGCAGGGGAGTGCAGGCCGGCTTTGACGGTGGCAAATTGTTTTCGGAAAAGACTGCCCCCCCTCAGGTAAAGGGTGAAGCGCTCGGCGGAGCCTTTGAGCAGCGCCGTGTACCGGACCGAGGCCGCCTTGAGGTTCGCCTGGATGATTTTGCCCTCCTTGTCGGTCAGGGCAGCTGCTTTGAGGGGCTTGCCGTCAACGGTCTTCAGGTCAATGACCAGACTGTCGCCGGCAAGGCCCCTCCCACGGAGCAAGTAGTGATTTTGGGCAGTATCCTTCGATTGGCCCGGCGCTTTGAGGTCAAACGTCAGGCAAGTGCATTTATCTTTCCCTTTTTTGGCCTTCCCTTTCTTGTTCAAATCCAGCGCGGGGCATTTTTTTCGGGAGATCCGGATCGGTTCCATCAGGACGGAATCCCTGCCGGACCACAACAAGGGTTCTTTCCTGCGGATGACCCTGAGCCGCGTTTTGACGATGAACGTCACGGTCGCGCCTTCCCGGAGGGTGTCGATGCCCAGGGTGTCCAGGCAGATCTCCGACAATTTATAACCGGTCATTGCGGGATGGGAGCGGATAGCCGCCGTCACGTCCGGCGGAGGAGGGGAACAGGCTGCTTCTTTTTGTCCGGCCAACAGGGCCGGCAAAAGCAAAAGAAGACCTGCAAATAAAGATTTCAACGTATCCTGCATCGGTTTTCGATTCAACAAAGTGCAGGAATCTGACACAGACAATATTAATCCAATCGGGTCCGGGCGGCTTTTTTACCCATGATGTCCGCAGCTTTTTCGAGCCCCGGGTCATCGTTTACCGGGAGGCCGGCCGCCTGGGTAGTGGCTTTTACGATCCCCTGCCGCTGTTGGACCACATGCGTCAGTTCGTGGCCCAGCAGTTCCTGTCCTGATGAGGTGTCGGGTTTGAACTGTCCGGGTGCGAAGTGGACATCACTGCCCTGGGTATAGGCCAATGCGCCTACCTTGGGCGCTGCGGAGGAGTCGGCATGGATGCGTACATCCGAGAAATCAGTCTGGAGGGCGGTTTCCATCTGGTTCTTCACGGGGTCGGGCATGCCGGTCGCATTTTCTTTTTTCTGGAGCGCCGCCGGTTGCCCCTGTTCGAACCTGCCCTGCAGCAGTTCTTCTTCATCCGGGGTCGCCAGCTGAAGCGCGGGGGAGGCCTGCCCGTTGAATTTGCCCTGCAGCAATTCGTCCTCCGGTGCGGCCATCATC
>WBZL01000619.1_pt1 | contig 39802 bp, 32 predicted proteins | sample 5204291 | NCBI WGS metagenome assembly WBZL01 (sample SAMN12344345, study PRJNA552823) | activated sludge metagenome | biome: Activated sludge suspended growth; feature: Nitrification reactor; material: Wastewater; isolation source: activated sludge from nitrification reactor of wastewater... | reverse complement strand
CGAAGAGTTGCCCCAGCGCCTCCTTTCTTTAAGTGCTTCTAAATTGGGTGCAAACTTAACGCCACCACCTTTGCCACGACCACCAGCATGTACTTGTGCCTTTACGACCACACCTTCGCTGCCTGTGCGTGCGCTAATCACTTTCCATGCGTCTATTGCTTGTTCTTTTGTTTCGGCAACTATGCCTTCTTGAACTTTAACGCCATATTGTTTTAAAAGTTCTTTACCTTGATATTCGTGTAAATTCATCTTTTGTTTTATTTTTATGAGCCAATAGGAATATGTTAGAAAAATGAAATTTCATTTATAATAATTTGAAATACATTTAACGGCACAAAAGTAGAAAGTATTCTTAAATTTTAGAAGTAAAAGTAAAAAGTTTATCATTAATTTTAGTTTTTACCTATAATTGCATAAAATTTATTATTAAAACGCCAATCGACATATTAAAAAAATCACAGCATCTAGAATTGTTGGTGCATTTGCATCCTTATTGTTTCAGTTATGCTATTATTGACAAAACACAACATCAACTGATTGATTTTGAAGTAAAAGTAATAAATCAACAGCTTGGAAAATTTTTGCATTTAGACACGATAGCGCTTTGGTTTGCCGACCATGAAGAAACATTTAGCCTGCCATTTAAAACATCTAAAGTGGCCATTTACTCGCCTGAATTTACCATTTTGCCAGAAAAAACAGATAAAACTGCCGAGCTTTTCAAATTATTAGGCTATCCGAATTCTGACAATATTACCTATTTGAAAAACAAAATTTCAGATACTTTCTATGTGTATTATTCTTTGCCTGATAAGACCATCAATTTTATAGAAAATCATCTTCCCAATGTTGAATTTTTTTGCATTGACTATGGTTTGTTGAATTTTTACAATAGCAAATTATCCTTTAAAAACTATGTTGCTGCCAATTTATATGGTGAGGAATTGACAATTTGCTATAAGAGAAACAATGAAAATTTATATTACAATAAATTTCCTGTAAAAGGCAAAGAAGATTTATTATACTACTTACGTTTAACTTACGAACATTTGGAACTATCATTGAATGAATTTCCAACTTACCTTTATGGCTTTATTGAAGAAAAGTCGCCGATGTATTCAACGACATACGGATACATACGGAATTTTGAAATCGATAGAACATTAAAAAACACACTTTCACTGCGAATGACGATTGAAGACATTCCTTTGCATTATTACATTAACTTGATTGGATTAGATTTATGAGAATTATTTCGGGCACGCTGAAAGGGAAAAGATTTTATCCGCCAAAAAATATACCTGCAAGACCAACTACTGATTTTGCCAAAGAGGCTTTATTTAATATTTTAAATAATCATTTTGATTTTTCTGACATAAAATTCCTGGATTTATTTGCTGGCACCGGAAGCTTGGATATGGAAATGTTCTCCAGAGGTTGTACAGATATTACCTCTGTTGACATGAGTAAAATAAGCTTAGGTTTTATCAAAAAAATGAGCGAAGAAGTAAAGATTCCGAATCATAAAATAATATTTGGTGACGCCATACAATTTGCAAAAAATTGCACACAACAATATGATTTAATTTTCGCTGGTCCGCCTTATGCACTTGAGATTATCGATGAAATTCCAGATATTATCTTCGACAAAAAAATGCTGAAAGAAAATGGTATGTTTATCCTAGAGACTTCGCCAAAACACGATTTCACGGAACACTCAAAATTATTAGAAGTGCGTAATTATGGACAAACTCATTTTTGGTTTTTTGGTGATGAAACGAATGATGATGATGATGAATAGGAATAATTCATTATGAAAAGATTTTACACTAATAACATACAAGGCAATATTGCATTTCTTGAAAATGAAGAAGCATTGCATTGCAGTAAAGTATTGCGTTGCAGAATAAATGACAAAGTAGAAATATTGAATGGCAATGGTGCTTTACTCAGCGGTCAGATTTCAAACATTCAAAAACTCGATGTACAAATAACTATTATTGGAAAAATCAAAGAGCAGATAGAAAATGCAAATCGAATTTCTATTGGCATTTGCTTGACAAAAAATCCGGCACGAATAGAATGGTTTGTTGAAAAAGCAACAGAAATAGGCATTGTATCGATATTTCCATTAGTTTCAGAGCGCACTGAAAAACAAAATATTAAGTTAGAACGATTACAAAATATAATTATCGCTGCAGCTAAGCAAAGTGGACAATTGCACTTTCCCACATTACATACAACACAAAGCTTAAAAAGTTTTTTGCAGGAAGCATATCAATACGAACAAAAATTTATTGCACATTGTGAAGGTGAAAAACAACAATTAAAAAATGTATATCAGCGTAATAAAAATGCAATAATATTGATTGGACCCGAAGGCGACTTTACAAAAGAAGAAATTGCAATTGCCATTAACAAAAATTATATGCCTATTTCTTTAGGAAATTCTATATTGCGTGTAGAAACAGCCGGTGTAATGGCTTGTGCCATAATAAACAGCATCAATAATGATTAAAATTTTTAAACATATCCTTCTTATTTTCTGTATTTGTGTGCTACCTATACATGCTATAGCACAAGTAAAAACAACAACAAAATTAGGATTATTGAAATACAAAGGTGGTGGTGACTGGTATGCAAATCCAACTTCTTTACCCAACCTTGCTAAGTTTTGCAATCAACAATTACACTTAAATCTGAGTGCTGACATTGATGAAGTCGAACCAGGAAGTATTTCTATTTTTAATTATCCATTTGTACATATTACTGGTCATGGCAATATTATTTTCACAGATCAGGAAGCCGCTAATTTGCGTGCTTACTTAATTGCTGGTGGTTTTTTACATGTATCAGATAATTATGGCTTAGATCCTTTTATCAGAAAGGCCATGAAAAAAGTATTTCCTGAATTAGATTTTGTAGAACTTCCCAATAATCATCCAATATATCATCAGCATTTCGATTTTCCGAATGGTTTACCAAAGATACATGAGCACGATAAAAAAGCAGCACAAGGATTTGGCCTTATTTACGAAGGAAAATTAGTCTGTTTTTATGATTATGAATGCGATTTAGGTGATGGCTGGGAAGATGCTTCTGTGCACAAAGACACGGAAGAAGCTCGACAAAAAGCTTTAAAAATGGGCGCAAACATAGTGCAATATGCCTTTACAAAATAATATTGAATTGCAATTAATTCCTGTTTGTTTGAAATAAAAAAATGAAGATTATCGCATTATAATCCAGAAGCGATATTGCTTATTCCGCCGATGCCACCACTGCCAAGTCCGCCGAAAATTCCCGTGTCAAAAAATCCTTTTTGTTTTTGCAATTTCAGCCAGTTAAACTGTTGCGATGTAACATAAATAGTCATATAAAATCCTTTTTGAAAACCAACTGGTGTCCACTTGAATTCCATTTGCCAGCAGTGCAAGTCACGCACGATTGCAATATCTGTTCTTGTAATGCTTTTATTGCTAATATCAAATCCTGAAGAAACGCTGATTTTCCATTTTTTGGTGATGTTTACATCTAATCCTAAGGCAAGTGTTTGTGTAATTGCTGTGGTATCTTTTTTATTAAATTTATATCGAGACAAACTCAAACTATATTGATAATTGATTGCCCATGGAATTGAAAAATTATAGTAGCCACGTTCATAAATATTTTTTGGATAAAATTGATTGTTGATGTCCTGTGTTTCCAGCATGGATTGGTTAATACTATTTTGCTCTTGCATTCCTTTTTTAGAACGCACACTTCCGCTAAGTGAAATATTCAAATTCGTCAATCGGAATAAACGTCGTTTTTCTTTCCAATAAAATTGATTCGTTTGCCTGTTTAAACTATCAATAGAATATGGATCCATATTGACATTCATCGACAAGTTAAGTTTGTCTGTAATATGCGTGCTTGCACTAATATTCAATGCGCTGAAACGTTTCGTAAGCATATTATAATTCATACCAAAAGAAAGATTATCGAGCAGCGTAATTTTTTTAGTATGCGTCACCGTATCTTTTTTCGAATACACTTTGATTTCTAAAGTATTAGAAAAATTCAGACCTATATTTCCTTGTTTGTTTGATGGTGTAATGCCATTATTTTGAAATATAGAATACGTTGCTACATTTCCTAAACTATCCACTTGAACCGTTTTGTTATATTTCCAAAGAGCAGTAGTAAAATCAGGACTGAAACCAAAGTTTACACTCGGTCTAAACGTATGACGAATCGCCTTTAGTTTTGTATTTTTAAATCTGAAAGTACCAAATAATTGTGTATTAAAGCTCATATTGAAATTGAAATCTCTATATGATTTAAATCCATACTTGATTGTTTCTACCGCTTGATTGTAAAAAGTATCGATTTTACCAGTTTCGTCATTTTTGCGAGCTAAAAAATCGTGATACGATTTATTCAAATAGCTGAAATACCAATTTTCGCGATAATTAAAAGCAACATTTAGGTTCAAATATTTGAATAAAGTAAAATTACCAGAAATCGGCAAATTATGCGTAATGCTATTGCGCATTGTTTTCAATGTTTTCATGGTAAAAAAAGTAGAATCTGTTGCATTCAACTGATTTGAAACGTTTAAGTCATAAGAAAAACCAATATTTTCATACCATTTACGTTTTGTCACCGCTATTTTGCTTTGGAATGGATTAATGCGTGTGACATTAAATGAGAATTGAGGCAAGGTCAATGCGATTTGTTTGGTTTGTGTATTTTGCACCAAACCTGTGTTTAATGCAATTCGATACGGCTTTCCTGGCCAAAATTTGCTATAAGAAATATTAGATGAAAAATTGGTAGCCAAAACACTTTGCGGATCTCGAGAGTTGAGCAATTGATACGTTTTATTACTTACTATATTCAAGTTGATATTAAAACTGCTGTTGAACATCTTTTTCGGGTCGATATTCATTTGCCACATAATTCCAAAATTCAAAGGTGGTTTTTGCCTGTTTTTATTAAATCGTTCATATTGCGAACCACCACGTTGCTGGTTGATATTAAAGCTCAAATTTCCTGTAAGCTTGTATATTTTTTTATAGGCTAAATTGGCATGCAAGCCCCAACTACCCAGCGTATAAACATCTGCAGTGGCTGTGAGAGCCAGCTTGTCATTTATTTTCCAGAAATAACCAATATTATTTAAGAAAAAACCGAGCTCTGTACTTTGTCCATAAGTTGGCATTAACAAGCCTGTCCCTTTCGTTTTGATATTAGGCAAAATAGCAAATGGCAAAAACAATGGCGTACGCACACCTTCGATAACAACATCAGCTGGTTTGCCTACCATTATTTTATCTTTTATCACTTTTGCTTTTCCAATTTCCACATAAAAATGTGGCTCATCTAAATCACATGTTGTATAGCGTGCACCTTTGATATACATGGTTGTGCTATCGATTACTTTTACTTGCATACCATGTAAGTAACCTTCGAGCTCTTTTGTCACTAAGCCACTACTCTTTCCTTTTTTAGTTTTGAAATTAAACTTCGCTTCATTGGCAACATATTCACCACTGCCATCTTTAAATTCTACGCGCTTTATGGCGCCGAGGCTATCGTCATACATAGCTTTGGCGTACACTTCACTGCTGTCCCAATTAAATTTAATAAAGCCAGCATGCATATCCATTTCTTGATATTTTATATTGGCTCTCCCGAAGAGATAAACCGTTTTATTTGGAATGTCATAAATAATAGAATCCTGCGCTGTATATTTTACTTGGTCTTCTAAATCATTATTAGCGATTTTAATCGTCTTTGCTTCCACAATTGTGGAATCTTTAACAATTGAATCAGCCGAAGAAATGTTTACATTTGGCGTGATGTTTGTATGTTCCAATGTATCGTTCGTTATTTTAGGAAATGGAATTATATTTCCTTGAGAAAAAGCAGGAAGCATCACGCAGGTGATCAGCAGTAAAAGAAATAGCTTTTTATCTAAAAAATAATGCGACAAGTGGAAAATATTTCTATTGTTAATGAGTTTCAAATGTATGTTTAAAATGTCAAAAATACGGATTGCTTGCTTAATATTTTTATTATCTATACACACAATTGCACATTGCGTATCAAAACCTACTGGCAGTTATAAAATTAAAACAATTGTTTTAGACGCTGGACACGGAGGACATGACACTGGCTGTCATGGTCAAACAGGCTCGTATGAAAAAGATGTTACATTAAAAGTCGTGTTGTTATTGGGCAAATTAATAGAAGAAAAATATCCTGACATCAAAGTACTTTACTCCAGAAAAACTGATGTTTTCATCACGTTGCAAGACAGAGCATTATTGGCAAATAATAACAATGCAGACTTATTTATCAGTGTACATTGCAATGCAAATGCCAATAAATCAGCATATGGTGCGGAAACATTTTTAATGGGTTTGCATGTTTCACAAGCAAACTTAGACGTTGCCAAACGCGAAAACTCGGTTATCAAATTAGAAGATAATTACCAAAACACTTATGAAGGTTTCGATCCTGATTCTCCAGAAGCCATGATTGCATTATCATTAGCACAAAATGCAAACATAGAACAAAGTTCATTTTTGGCCAGTAAAGTGCAAGATCAATTTACTAATAAACTCAACCGATATAATCGTGGTGTAAAACAAGCTGGATTTTGGGTGCTATATAGAACAACTTGTCCTTCTATATTAATAGAAACAGGCTTTTTAACCAATAAAACAGAGGAAAAATATCTTATTTCTGCAACAGGACAACAAGAAATGTCTGAAGCAATTTTACATGCTTTCGACGATTATAAATTTGCAGTAGAAAAAGGAAACAAACTAACGCCTACACCAGTTTCTAATCCAATTCCAACAACAACTGTAAAAGAAACAGACACACCATTGGTAAATACGCAACCTATTATTACAACTACAAAAAATAACGAAAAACCTATTAAGGAAAATAGTATTGACACAGAAAAAGGCATTATATATAAGGTACAGATAAAATCATCGAGTAAACTATTGCCAAAAAGTGACAAAGCTTATAAAATATATTCCAATTTACATTACGAGAAAGTCGATGGTATGTATAAATATGCATATTCTCCATTCATCGAATTTGACTTAGCCAATAAAGTACTGAAAAAGGTAAAATCTTCAGGCTTTCCAGACGCATTTATCGTTGTTTACAAAGACGGCAAACGTCTTAGTGGTGCTGAGGCAAAAAAATATTTACAATAAAATAGGTACTATGCCTATAAAATATCAGAAATTATATTTTTCTGCTTATATTTGGTGATTTTAAAACGAAATTCCATTGGAAAATAAAAACGAGATTTTAGTTGGCGCATTAACCGTATTTGGCATAGTCGCATTTGTTTTAGGCTTTAAATTTTTACAAGGTGATAGTATTTTCACTAGAAGCAAATATATTTATATCGTTGCTGATAGAGTACCAGGCATCACACCATCAAGTCCAGTAATGGAAAATGACGTACCTATTGGACGCGTCAGCAAAATTGAAATTTCAAGAAGTCCAAACTTTCCCAATAAAGCATTAATGACATTAAAATTGGAGAAAGATGTAATTATTCCAAATGATAGTAAATTCATCATTTATTCTTTGGATATGTTAGGTAAAATGGGCGTTGGCTTAGTGCGTGGTTCAAGTGGCGATGATACACAAGAATCTGATACTTTAAAATGTTTAGTAAAAGGCAATTCAATCGACCAAGGCGTTGATTTAATTTCTCAACTAAAACCAAGAATCGATAGCACATTAAAATCATTTCAATATTTAGCTACTAACCTCAACACACAATTAGGTGAAGGTGAAAATAGCTTATTAAAAAAAGCAGTAGGCGATTTAAGTGCAACCTTAGTGACTGTAAATAAATTTGCCGCGAATGCAGATAAAATGGTGGTCACTTTAAATGGCACTTTAGCTGATAACAAAGCAAATATTGACGCTATCATGTCTAATATTAAAAGCTTAACTTCTGAGTCCGGAAAATTAGATTCTATACTCACTAACTTCCAAACAATATCTGGCAAAGTGGCCGCATTAGATTTAGCATCGACAGTAGAAAGTGCGAAAGGCGCATTAGAGCAATTGAAAAAAACACTTTCTTTAATTAATGATGGCGATGGTTCGATTTCAAAACTATTAAAAGAAGATGGCGCTTATAACGACATCACTAAAACCATTCAGTCTTTAAATGCTGTACTAACTGATTTGAAAGCAAATCCAAAAAAATACATCAGCTTGTCATTAATAGACAGAACTAAAACATTTACATTTACAGATACTTCTGTACAACAGTTTTTAGAAAGACATCCAAAGGCTGCGAAAAAAATAAAGTAGATTGCATACATTTATGTAATGCCAAAAAAAAAGTATTTTAGCCATTGTATTTGCAATGGCTTTTTTTATTTGTTTTGAAAAGAGATAATTTACATAGTATTTTCGACATCAAGAAAATAAGTTTCTCCTTATTTTTTGTGTTAGTGGCATCTGCTACGCTGGCACAAAGATCTTTTTATTTTCCGCCAATACAAAAAGACACAGCACAAAAGAAAAAAATAGAAATTATAAAATCAGATTCACTTATTTTCCAAACTTTGGAGTTAGGAAGATATCGAAAATTAATCGGCAATGTAAAGCTGAAACATATCGATGCTTACATGTTTTGTGGCAGCGCCATCATTGACATTGAAGCCAATTACATGACAGCCTATGGCAAGCAAGTACACATCAAAAAAGGTGATAGCATTGATGTTTGGGGAAATTTCTTAGAGTATTTTGGAGATCAAAAATTTGGTCGATTAACTGGTATGTGTTCCATGCGTGACAATACGATGATTTTGACAACACCAGAGTTAAATTATAACACAGAAACTGATGTCGGCTCGTATATGAGTGGTGGCCGAATAGTAAATAAAGAAACAACAATTACCAGTGCGATTGGCTACTATTATCATCAACAAAGCACAGCCATATTCTATGGTGATGTTGTATTAAAAGATAAAGAACGCACTATTCATGCCGATTCATTGCGATATAATACGACAAAAGAAATTGCCTATTTTATTACAAAAACAACGATAATAGATAAAGATAGTAACATCATTGTAACCAATAGAGGCTACTATGACACCAAATTGGAAAAAGCATTTTTCGGAAATAATACTGAAATAAAAAAAGGTGATGCTTCTGTGAAAGCAGAAACAATTGATTATGACAATAAAACGAAAATTGCCATTGCAAAGAACAATGTTGTTTTTCATGATAGTTCAGAGCGAACAACAATGTTGAGTAATTATATTTATTCTGATGAAAATAAATCCTTAGTACTTGCCTATAGAGACCCATTAATGATTACAGTTTCTGAGAATCAGAAAGATACAATGTATTTAAGTGCCGACACATTATTAACCTATAAAATTGCGTCAACAGATTCTCTCCAAGTGAACGACAGTATAAGCGGCAATGATTCGATAAAAATATTGAAAGCATGGCATCACATGAAGCTGATTCAAGGTAAGATGAGTGCCATTGCTGATTCACTTTTTTACTCAGAATCAGATTCCATTTTTAAAATGTACTACGCTCCTGCTTTATGGATGGATTCCACACAAATCACTGGTGATTCGATTTATTTATACAATAGAAATAATGAAATTTACAAAGTAGATATTTACAATAATGCTTTTATCATCAACTTACAAGATGTTGAAATTTACAACCAAACTAAAGGAAAATTCATGCAAGCATTTCTGAAAAATAAGGAAATGGAAAAAGTAGATGTAGATGGCAATGCAGAAAGTATTTACTTTATAAAAGACAAGGAAAATGCATACAATGGTGCCAATAAATCATCATCTGCATTTATTACAGTTTCCTTTGATAAAGGCGAGGTAAACAGAATAAAATTGACGGGCACTCCTGAAGCTGAGTTTACTCCAATGAAAAAAATAAATGCATCTACTTATAGATTAGATGGTTTTACTTGGTATGGCAACAAGCAACCGCTCACAAAATATGATGTAATTCGAGACAAGGCACAATACGAAAAATATATTAATGGTTTGCCTATTAAAAAAGTAGAAATCATTGAAGAAAAGAAAGAGGAAAATTCAATGGAAACTGAACAAGATAATAAAGAAGAATAATACTTTTCCTCTTTGGCGATATCTACTGCATTCTATAAAATTTTATCACACTTTATCCTTCTTAATTTTTTCTTTTTCAGTTTCCAACCAATCATTCACCATCTCTTTCGTTAGCTCTAAATGTGCATCAGCAATTATTTTCAAAGCATCTTTATTGTTTACTATTTCTTGCTCAATTTGTGCTTTATCAATATTAGTAGTAAGCGTTAGTTTTTTATTGAGTTCATGATTTCTATAGTTAATATTTTCGATAGTATTCAACTCAATTTCATGTTCTATATTTTTTAATTTCTCATCATAAGGTCCTTTCGCAGAAAACAATTTAGACAAGACTGGTGCTGTTTCAATACATATAAACAACAACATTATAAACCAGCTTGGTGTTTGAGGCAATTTCGATAAACCATCTAATCTTGCCATCAAGCCATCATAACCTTCAATTGTTGGTTGCGCTTTAGCAAGTGCAGTATCGCGCTGTGCTTTTGCTTGCAAAATTTGTTGCTCACGCTCATCTATCAATGGTTGATATTTTGCCTGCAATTCTTTCATTTCCAATTCTATCTTGTCATACTGTTGTTTCTTTTCTTTATATACTGGACCTTTGCCTAGCATATTCGTGCCACGCGTGCCTTCTGCTTCGCCTATAAATGCTGTATATAAAGAATCTCGTGCAGTTGACATTTTTGCTATTTCATTTTTATACAAATCAATTTCACTGCGCAAGCTATCCATTACAGGATTAAATTGTTGTTCTGTTTTGCGTTGAGCTTGTATAGCAAATTCTCTTTGTTGTTCTTCTATTTTTTGTGCAATTTCTTTCTCAAAGATTTTTAATTCTAATGGTTTTGAAATAACAATAGCTAAAATTACTGCTAATATTAATCTTGGTAAAACCAGCTTGAATTCGTTCCAAAATAATTCGTCTTTACGCAAGGTTGAAACAATAAATCTATCTAAATTAAAAATAACTAAACCCCATACAATGCCAAATGCAATGGCTGGATATACGCTTTTAAATACACTAAACAATGCATAGCCACCAGATAATGTGGCAAGTACGCCAGTAAAAAAAACTGTAGCGCCGATGCCAACATATTTATTGTGTTCTGATTGTGGGCAATCCTTCAGCACATCTTGATTAGCACCTGAACACCACCAAAAAAATGTAGTAAAACCACTTACATTATGAATTGGAAAACTAGTATTGTTTTTAAATTCTTCCATTATGCTATTTGTTTATATTTTGTTTGTTGTTAAAATAGTCTTTTACTTTTTGACTAAAAGGTGTTGGGATTATTTTGTTTTGCAATACTTCATGCAAATTGATTACTTTCATTTTTTGCGTATCGATAACAGGTTTATTTAAAATAAAATCAGGGAATTTCGTCAACTCAGGTATTTTAGTGATTTGCTGCGAATGAATGTGAGTATTTGGTTGAGATGTAAATAATTTGTCTGTTACATTTTGAGGAAAAACTCGCACATAAATTGTTTGTGTAATTTCAAATGTTTTATTTTTTGCTGTAATAGTATAAGATGTATTACCTGTTGGATAAAATGCTTTTCTACCAATGGCTTTTACCAAACCGACACCACTTATTGTAATTAAATCAGCATTTAAAATATTCCAATCTATTTCAACATATTGACCTTTCAGAATGCCTACATGGTTTGGAAAATCTTTGTGTGTGTAATTTAAGTAGCGAAGATTAAGATGAGCATCGACTGTATAAATCGAGTACGAAATAATAGGTTCATTGAAATTATCTTCGCTATTATTATAAGCAGTAATGTTAACATTTTTGGGCGTTCTTCTATTGTTCCTTTTTAAAAAAAAGAAAATTAATATGCCTGAGATTATAATAATGCTTGTTGTCAATATTTTTTTTATTTACTACTTATTGCTCACGACCTACAACCCTATTTATACGTCGGAATAAACTAAATAGTATTACAGATAGTTCCGAAAAGGAAAATTTTAAGGAATTTTAAGGGAAAATTGATATTATTTACTTACAAATTCGTAATAATTATTCTTATCAATAACTTTTGATGTAGCATTATAAGTATTGATAAAAGAAGAAGGTATTTTTATTTTTGGTTTTGCATGCCATTTAAATTCATAAGCTGTAATTATTCCATCTTTCTCCTCAATCCAATCTATCTCTTGTTGCTGTGCTGTGCGCCAGAAATAAGTATTTGTATATATGTTATGGTATTTCAAAAATTTGATTCGTTCACTTATCAGAAAATTTTCCCACAACACACCCTTATCAACTCGTAACTCAAGTGGGTTAAAATTAGCAATCAAAGCATTTCGTAATCCTGTATCATAAAAATATATTTTCCTACTTGTCTTAATTTCGTTGCGAATATTTCTGCTAAATGGCTGCACTCTAAAAACCACGTATGTTTTTTCGAGCAATTCAATATAATTGCTTACCGTTTCTTTATTAATGCCTAACAACTGTGACAATTCATTGTAGGAAACTTCGTTTCCGATTTGCAATGCCAATGCCTGTGTTAGTTTTTGCAACATATCAGGCTTTTTAATACCGCTTAATGCTAATACATCTTTATACAGATAACTGTTTATTAAATTATTCAATACTATTTTTTCATTTCCAGGATAATTAAATACATCAGGATACATTCCATAGATAATTCTGTTTTCCAATTGCTGATCTGCTTGCATAAAGCCAATAGTTTGCTGCAATTCTTCCATAGAAATAGTAAATAAATTCAATTCCCATTTTCTTCCTGTAAGAGGTTCGTTTAATTCATTGTTTAAATCCAATGCTGATGAACCACTTAAAATTAGTTGCACTTCTGGAAATTGATCAGTAATAATTTTTGCTGTGATGCCGATATTTTTTATACGTTGTGCTTCGTCTATAAACACAATCTTATGTGTACTTATTAATCTACGTAAGTATTCAGTATTAGGCTGTTCTAATTGTTGTTGTATAGTAAAATCATCACCATCTAAGAAAAGATAATTGCCTTTTTCAGCAATAATTTCTTTTATCAATGTGGATTTACCTGTTTGTCGCGCTCCAATTAATACAATTGCCTTTCCGATATTGAATAAATCAACTAAATTAGATTTTATTATTCGTTGCATTTTCATAGGGTAAATATAGTAATTTTTTATCAAAACAGCCAAAGATTATATTATTTATATGCTTAAACAGCTAAATATTAAACTATTTTACCGCCAGGATATCTGAATTCATATTACTGATAATTCCGAAAAGGAAAATTTTAAGAAATTTTAAGGGAAAATTGCATTACGATAATCGTCAAATCTTGTTGAACTTTAATGATATTTTTGTATTTTTTCTATTAATAAATACTAAGTTAAATGTCAACGTTAATATTAAAAACAACATCGAAGAAGAAGCTTGATTTGATAGAAGCATTGGCTAAAGAATTAGGAATAAGTATTCAAAAAGAAACTTCAAGAACAAAGGTACCAAATTCTACTACTTTAAATGCTATTAAAGAGGCTAAAACAGGAAAATCTACCAAAGTGACATTAGGTGCTTTTAGAAAACAATTGTACATATAATGTATCAATTAGAATTTGTCAATCAATTTAAAAAAGATTTGAAACTCGCAAAGAAACGTGGTTTAAATATGGAATTATTAGACAATGTCGTTACCTTATAAGTTACTAATGGAAAATTGCCTGCTAATTTTAAACCATATTTCTTAAAAGGTAATTTTAAAGAATTATGGGAATGCCATATTCAACCGGATTGGTTGTCAGTTTGGGAACAAAATGAAACTATCAAATTAATTACACTATACAGAACAGGTACTCATTCTGATTTATTTAAGTGATTTATTCTACTTTTAAAACCAACTAAAGCATATTTTAATTTACTTTTTCAGTAGATTAACTATAAAATCTCTCTGCCAATTTGTCACTTCGGCTTATTTTTCCTATCTTTGTTGTCCATTTCTTATGAACGAGTTATTAGATTATATTGAGCAAAAAAAACACGATGAAAATCGTCAAGGCGAAGCGCTAAATCTAGCGCTGAATGAAAGTGAATTTAAAAACAACAAGCATTTTTATATAGAAAGCTATGGTTGTGCTATGAACTTTAGCGACAGCGAAATAGTAGCTTCTATACTTGCCAAACAAGGATACGGCATCACGACAAATATTTTTGATGCTGATTTAATATTAGTAAACACTTGTTCTATTCGCGAAAAAGCAGAACAAACCGTTCGTCAGCGCTTGCGTACATTTAATCAGATAAAAGAACAAAAGCCATCGCTAATGGTTGGTGTCTTAGGTTGTATGGCAGAGCGTTTAAAATCAAAATTTTTAGAAGAAGAAAAACTGGTAGATATAGTAGTGGGTCCAGACGCTTATCGATCATTACCAGAATTATTACACGAAGCAGAAGGCGGACAAAAAGGTATTAATGTTCTTTTATCTCGAGAAGAAACATACGCAGACATCTCTCCTATTCGCTTAGATAAAAATGGCATTACTGGATTTATTTCCATTATGCGTGGCTGTGACAACATGTGTTCGTTTTGTGTGGTGCCTTTTACTCGCGGCAGAGAGCGCAGCAGAAATCCAGAAACAATTGTCGAAGAAGCACGCGACTTATTTAATCGCGGATATCGTGAGGTGACTTTGCTTGGACAAAATGTAGATTCTTTTAAATGGAAAGGTGAAGGAAAAAATGACGATAAAGAGGCTGCAATATTGGTAAATTTTGCACAATTATTAGAAATGGTGGCATTAGTCAATCCATTATTGCGTGTTCGTTTTTCAACGTCACATCCAAAAGACATTACAGATGATGTGTTGCATACTATTGCTAAATACAATAATATTTGCAGCTACATACACTTGCCGGTACAGTCAGGCAGCTCATCCTGCTTAGAGCGTATGAACCGTACATACGACAGAGATTGGTATATGAATCGAGTTGATGCGATTAGAAGAATTATTCCAGATTGTGGTATTTCATCAGACGTAATCGCTGGTTTTTGCGACGAAACAGAAGAAGAACATTTAGAAACATTATCGATGATGGACTATGCTCAATATGACTATAGTTATATGTTCTATTACTCTGAGCGACCTGGCACATTAGCAGCAAGAAAATACACAGACAATGTGCCTTTGGAAACAAAGAAAAGAAGATTGGCAGAAATAGTAGAAAAACAATACCAACTTTCTTTGCAAAACAATTTAAAAGACATTGGTAAGACATATGAAGTGTTAGTAGAAAAGATTTCTAAGAAAAATGAAGCAGAATATTGCGGCAGAAATTCTCAAAATAAGATGATTATTTTTCCTAAAGGAAACTACAACATTGGCGACTATGTTAATGTATATATTGAAAGTGCTAATAAAGCAACATTGAAAGGAAGAGTTGTTTAATGAAATAATGTATCAATGTAATAATTAACTAATGAAGTAACGTTCAGTTTTCATCAAATTACATTGTTACATAACTACATTTTAAAATTTATCAAATTAAGTAATGGATATACAATCAGTAAAACAACGCTTTGGAATAATTGGCAATGCACCTGCACTCAATAGAGCATTGGAAGTGGCTGTGCGTGTAGCGCCAACCAACTTGTCGATATTGATTACTGGTGAAAGTGGCGTTGGTAAAGAAGTATTTTCACAAATCATACATAACTTATCGACACGTAAGCACGAAAATTTTATTTCTGTCAATTGTGGTGCCATACCTGAAGGAACTATCGATTCCGAGTTATTTGGACATGAAAAAGGAGCATTTACTGGCGCACACGATAAGCGTAAAGGTTATTTCGAAACAGTAAATGGTGGCACTATTTTTTTAGATGAAATTGGTGAAATGCCTATTGGCACACAAGCGCGTTTATTGCGGTTGCTCGAAAATGGAGAATTTATAAAAGTGGGTTCTTCTATAGTGCAAAAAACTGATGTGCGCGTTTTAGCAGCGACAAATGTAGATTTGCCAAAGTTGATAAAGCAAGGAAAATTTAGAGAAGATTTATATTACCGTCTAAATACAGTGCCGATTTTTGTACCACCTTTGCGCGAACGAAAAGAAGACATCGTGATGTTGTTTAGAAAATTTGCATCTGATTTTTCAGAAAAATACAGAATGCAAGCCGTTCAACTTTCTGAAGATGCAAAACAAATTTTAATCAGCTATCGCTTTCCAGGTAATGTGCGTGAGCTGAAAAATATTGCAGAACAAGTTTCTGTATTATCGAAAGAAAAAACAATTGGCAAAGAAGAATTGGCAAGATTTATACCGACAGTAGAACAAAATACTTTGCCAACAATTACACACAATAATGAAACAACATCATTTACAGATAGAGAATTATTGTACAAAATGATATTCGATATCAAACACGATTTAAATGACTTAAAAAGTTTTGTGTGGAATATGAGCAATGGAAATTTTGACGACACCAAAATCGATTTCAGCGACGTTTCTGGTATTGAAAAAAACATAAGCAACACTACGCCAAATGTAATGTCTAAACAATATCCTGTTATTGAAAATACTAGTGGCAATCCAACAATTATCTTGAATGATGAACCACAATACGAAGAAGAAAGTATAGACTCCAGTTTATCGTTAGCAGATATGGAAAAAAGTATGATTATAAAAGCTTTGGACAAACACAAAGGCAAACGTCGTGATGCGGCTTTGGATTTAGGAATTTCTGAACGCACATTATACAGAAAAATTAAAGAGTATAAATTGGAAGAATAATGAATGTAGCAATGTAATAATGTAGTAATGTAGTAATGTAATAATGTAATAATGTAATAATGAAATAATGGAGCAGTTAAAAGACAAAATTATCAATACTAAATTTAGGGAATCAAGTTTCTCAATATTCAGTATTTCATTACTTCATTATATAATTATTCCAATTCTTATTTTATCTATTTCTTCTTGTAAAATCTATCGATTTACGGACGCAAGCGTTGACCCAAATTGGAAAACATTTTCTGTTACACAAACTACCAATATTGCTACATTACAGAATCCAAATGCTGCACCGAATTTTACTGAAAAAATAAAAGAAAAATTCTTAAGAGACACACGTCTTTCTATGATTAGAGAAGCTGGAGACTTAGAATTTATTGCTATTATAACAGAATACAACATCGACCCTGTTGCCATCACCAATACAGAAACAACAGCACAGAATAGACTGAATATTTCAGTAAAAATAGAATGTATAAACAAGAAGGATAAATCTAAAAGCTATACGCAAACCTTTAGAGATGGTGAAAATTACGACGCGAATAGACAATTTTCTGATGTTGAAAATAGCTTAACAAATACTATATTTGATAGATTAGTGCAGCAAGTTTTTAATAAAACATTTGGCAACTGGTAAACTATGAACATTCAAATACATCAAATATTATCTAATCCAGCTTTACTAAAAGATGTGCCTTTAGAAATTCTGCAAGGTTGGAAAGAACAATATCCGTATGTATCTATCTTTCAGTTGTACTATTTAATAAAAAAAGGAAAATATAACGAAACTGATTTACAAAAAACTGCTTTCTTTTTTAACAACAGAGAAAAATTATATTTTCTTCTCAATAACACAACTTTTGAAACAACATCTTCTGTTAATAGTGCAAGAGAAAATATATCAGTTGCAAACAACAACAATGATGCTATCATAACATCAGAGCAGGCTGAAAACACAAACACAAATGACATTAACAACGATGTAATTGAAGATACTGAAGTCGACAAATCACCAGAAATTACTGCACTTCATGATGGATTCATTGAAATAGATAATGTCTTTTCAGAAACGGAAGAAAAATCTTTGTCAACAGATGAAAATATAGAGATAGAAGAAAGTAGATTTGCTGAAACTGATGATTCATTAGCTGAGAAAAATGAAAATATTGCTGAAACTATTGCTGAGGATAATTTAGGTAATAAAGAAGATTTATCAGTAATTGAGATAAAATCTGAAACTGAAGAAACCGAACAAAAACCACTTTCTATTGCGGATCAAATTCTATTAGAAATACAACAGATGAAAGAAGAGCGAGCTAAACAAGCCGCTGCAATTGAAAATAGAGAAGCAACAGTAAACACTGATTATACAGCGCCTCAAAATGAAATTATTACACCAGAAATACACGCTGAAATAATTGAGAAAAAAAATGAAGAAAGCATTTCATCTAAAGAGATAGTAGCAGAAAACATAGCAGAAAAAAATGTTGAACTTTTAGAAGATAGTACAACTCAAAATATTGCAAATGAATACAGTAAAGATGAAGAAGCAAAAAACGATGTTGTAGCAAAAACTTATGAAGCGCTTACACAAACTAACACTACTATTGAAGATAGTACAAAAAAAGAAGAAAGTGAAACTATAACACATGAAGAAATCGTTGAAGTAAAACAGGAAAAAACACAAGCACTTTCTATACAAGATGAAGTGATTGCTCGTATAAAACAAATACAAGAAGAACGTGCAAAAAAACTATTAGAATTAGAAACAGCTAACAACGTAATTACTGAAACGACAAGTGAGTCTTCTTCAATCAATACTATTGAACAAACTACTTCAACAGCAAACATTGAAGAAAAAATAGAAAACAACATTGAAATAGAAAATGTAGCTGAAGTAAGTAATACGAACACCGTTGAAGTTAACGATATCAATGAAGAAAAAACAGATGAGACTTCGCTTATTATAAGCGCAGAAGAAACAGTAGAAACAGAAGAAAAGGAACCTATAAAAGACATTATAATCGTTGACACTGCTGCTCGTACAATAAATACTCAAAGCATAGAGGTAACAGATGCTCCGAATGAACAAGATATTTCTGTTGACAATACAAGTGTTGAAGAAGTAATGGAAATCAAAGTTGTAGATGCGAAAACTATTGAAAAAACAAATGAAGAAGAAGACAATACAGCAGAAGATACAAAAAATATAATTAGCGAAATAAGCAACAATATTGAAATAGAATCAACTGAAAAAATTGCAGCTGTTAATACTGAACAGGCAATTTCGATTACTCAGCTCAACAACTTTGATGATGAACAAGAAACAGCATTATATCCTGAGCCTTTGCTTGTAAAAGTTGAACCTGTTTTTGCTGTCACTCACAAAGAAGAAGATAAAGAAACAGTAATTTTTGAAAACAAAACTACAAATAACAAAGTTGACGAAACAAACTACAAGGAAACATCTTCGACTACAGCTGAAAACATAAACACAACACCAAACATAGAGATAGCCGTTGTAGAAAAAACAGAATCAAATATTGAAGAAAAAATTACACTTGAAGAAAATAATGAAACAATAATTGAACAGCTGGAAAAACAATCAAGTGTATTAGAAAGCGAATCAGCATTGTTTATTCCTGAAGTAGAAGAAGATCTAGTAGAAGAACATGTGCCATTGGAAATTGTGACAGACAAAGAAAATATTGTAACGCCACCAATACATGAACCAAGCATTGACGACGAAATTATTCCTAAAATAATTGATGAAGATGTAAAAAACGAACCACATACTTTTGTTGAATGGTTAAAAATTCTAGACGGAAATTTACAAATACAAACCACTGAATCTGTTAAAGAAACGGAACATTGGATTGAAATTCCTCGCTACGAAGTAGAACAAACGCTTGCACATAAAAAAGAGATTGCCAAAGAAGAACAAAAACTATTCGAACCCAATTTTGAAGAAGGTGAAGTGGACTTATTTAACGAAATTGATGAAGAAGTAAGCAAGGTAGCCACCGAGTCCGTCGTGTTTAAACAAGACATGATGACCGAAACATTAGCAAAAATTTACCATAAACAAGGAAAATTGGACAAAGCTTTAGAGATTTATAACACACTTCGCTTGAAAATTCCCGAAAAAAGTGCTTACTTTGCATCTTTAATTGAAAAAATAGAAAAAGAAAAATAACATGTTTACATTTTTAACCATACTAATTATCATTGTAAGTTTATTTATTACTTTGATTGTTTTAATTCAAAATCCTAAAGGCGGTGGCTTGAGCGGTGGCATCGGCAGTGCAGCTTCTAATGTAATCGGTGTGCAAAGTGCTGGCGATGTAATGGAAAAAACAACTTGGGGAAGCGCAATCGTTTTATTGGCATTATGCGTAATGACAGCGTTTGTAGTACCAAAAGAAGGCGCTGCTGACAAAGTAAAAACATTAACTGAAGGTGCTGCAAAATCTGCTCCATCAGTGCCAACAACGCCGACTACACCAGCTGCACCTCAAAACAATCAACCTGCTAATAATCCATTAGCTCCAAAATAATTGAGAATAAAATATTCTACTCAAAAAACTCCTTTTAATAGGGAGTTTTTTTTTGTCGATACATATTCCTTTTACACATTTCGCTTTAGTATAATGTAAAACATTGCTTATTTATTTTCTATAATGCAATGCGATTTCTATATCATTTTTTACAATCGAAGTATTAAATTAAAGCTTGTAGTAACAATTCAATTTATCTCAACTATTATAAATATTTCAAATAAAAAATGCCTGCTCTTGCAGGCATTTTTTATTTAATTATGATATTCAATTATTGGAAATAAGTGATTTTTAAATCGTCAATATTATATTGCGTTGTATTGCCACCTGTGCCACTTCCAGTATATCTGAATGCAATGTAAATGTTATTACTAATGCTACCTAAAGCAATCGGCGATGCTGAAGACCATGTAGTATTTACATTTGGAACACTTCCTAAAAGCGTCCAGTTCGCTAATGTTGGATCGCCACTACCTGCAAAGTCAATTGAATATAAAATCTCCAATGTAGTGGATCCAGCAGGTGAAAAAACGTTTGTTCTAAAGTTTAATGTTTCATTCGTAGAACTGCTTAAATCAATTAATGGCGTAATCAACCAACCAATATTAGATGCTTCGCCAGAATTATAGGCACTAATACGAGCATTTTTATTTGATGAGCCTGTTGCATACCAATATTTAGAACCAACAGTACTGAAGTTTGTCCAATTCGGCAATGACAAGTTGCCTGACGTAGAAGCACTATTAAAATCCTCAGAGAACAATACAACTTCTACAGGGCAAGCTGCTGTTGCAGGAATAAGCTCAGCGGCATCTCTTATGGTTAATTGTTTTGTTGAGCCATAAACAGAATAAACGCCAATTAATTTAATATTTCCGATTGGTGTATTTTGGTTAGCAAATTTTGCAAAGTTACTTGTACGCACTTCTATATTGTCGCCAAAGCAGTCTGTAGCTATTCGGCTCAAGGATTGTTGTGTTATAATATTTGCCCAAGGTTTATCTTGGTCAGAAGCTTGGAATGAAGCAGGATCTATTTCAATTAAACGAGCTTGAAATGCTTTCGTTAATTCCGATAATTTATTTATTTTAATAGGTGTAACCGCATTTCCACTTGGTCCTTTTACTATATATTTTGTAATTAATGAAGAAGGAATGCTACCTACAGATGGCTGTCCATCAGAGTTATCAATAAAGCCACCCAACTGCAAAAATTTATTATATTCTCCTAATACTAATCCTTTACATTTAATGTAAATTTTTCTTCCTACTGGAAAGTCGTTGTACAAACCGCTTCTGTCAATCAATACTGGAATACCAGCCGTACCATCGTCGATGATGATGGTTTTATAATAGTTGCCACTTTTATCATCAGCCACCACAATACCTGAAATTGTGATGTCATCTGTAATCGTGATAGGTAAACCACTAGTAAATAATGCTTTTAAATCAGCAATTGAAGATGTTGGTAAATTTGGATCAACCGTATTAATTGGTGGTTCATCAATCTTATCTTTACGACAAGAAGTAACAGAAGATAATACTACAATCATGGTGAGCATCATCATTAGTTTATTCAATTTAGTTATCATATAATTCTGTTTAATTTTTATTTTGATTTGATTATTACATTCTAAAAGTAAGGTTTAAGAAGAAGTTGATACCATAAGCATAAGAATATCTACTAGGAAATTTCGAAGCATCTTTTTCTTCATAATCGAAACGCAATTGTTCACGAGCACCAACAACGATTGTTTTATTATTGGTAACATTGCTAATTCCAGCATTTAATACTAAATAATATTTACTTGCATTTTTACCATTCATGTTTTTGAATGTCGATTTTAATCTCCAAGAATAACCACCAGACAAGTCTAAAGTCCACTCTCCTTTTTTGCTTAAACGCTCTTGTTGTAAAATGCTATTATACTGCTCTGATTGATAAGGCACGGCATCAACAGCACGCTCCGTACGATGCGTAGGTGCAAAGTCTGTCCACATCCAATCAAAGAAATTAACAGTAGCTCCTACGTACCAGAACTTTTTAGAACGATAGTTCAAACCTAAAGCATATGCTTGTTGTGGCGAACCAGCAACATTTAATCCTTTACTATAGATTGTTTCTACTTGTTTAAATGTTGGATCAGTATCTACTGTTTCGATACCAACTTGTCTGTCGTTATAGAAATATTTGCCAATAGAAGCTGCTAAAGTAGCAGAGAGTCCTTTATATATAGAAGCTTCAAGGCCAAGCTCCACACCTGCGTGTACTTTATCGATTTGTGTTACTGTGTAATTTCCTAAACTCTCATAGAAATCATCGTAGAATGTAATAGAATTTGAGCCATCTTTAAAGTTTGTATAAAAACCAGTTGCTCTCAATTTCACTTTTGGATGAACGAAGATATAACCGAATTCGACAGAGCCTACTTTTTCACTTCTCACATCAGCAGCCACTTCGTTGCTTGTTCTGTTAGAGATAAAAATCTTGTTCCAAAATGGCGCTCTAGTCATATACATACCATTTGCAAACAAATAATTTCTACCATTTATTTTATAAGTAATACCAGCTTTTACAGCATAGTTAAAACTATTTACGCTTGCAGATTTTCCTTGTGAATGGTCAGGATTGATACCATTTTTAAATTTACCAAAACGATATTGTGAGGTATATGATAATTCCGTACCAACAGAAATATCAAACTTTTTAAAATTGACTTTTGTTTGTCCCCAAACTGCTGCTTTATGTATCACTTGATTATAATTATAACCATATTTATCACCTACTTTAACTACTCTATTCGGATGATTCAAGTCAGATTGTGCTGCATCGGAATATTGACCAGAATCACTTTCGATAAACTCATCAACATCTACATAATAATCGGCGCCTAATAAATCTTTTACGCGTTTAAATTGATTAGTTTGTTGAAACTGATAAGAAGCACCAGCTGTAATATCTACAATTTTTACTGTCGCATTATAGACTGTATTAAAATTGAAGCGTTGATATTTTTGCACATCATCACGCAAAACATAGGTTGCTCTTTTACCAGTAACACTATTGCCATTTACACCATCAACATTATTGATAGTTGTATTACCTTGTGATTTATTTGCGAAATAAATGTCATTCCATTGTACTTGCAATACTTCAGGATTTTCTCTGATGTATTCTTCAGCAGCCAAGCGTTGTGCAGTATCTTCGATGTAGCTTGGTAAATAACGATAATAATCTGGACGTGGATCTGCTGCGTTGTATCTATCAAAACCAGACAATGCTCTTTCGCCAAAGCTATAGCCTGCGGCGGTCATTAAATTCATATTTTCTTTTGGTTTCCATTCGTGTGTTAATATAATCACAGGTTGATGTCTATATTCAACTCTCGAGTTACGCACCTTTCCATCTTGATAACCCCAGTTTGGATTGTAATAATTTGAACCAGCTAAATCGTATGCTTCTTGTGTAGTTGCAGCAACTTTTCCTTGTTTTGTAGGCACGCCAAATGCTGTCAGCGATAAAGATTGGTTTTTAAACATTTTTTGTATAGACGCGAAATAAGAAATACTCTGCATGCCAGTTCCTTCAACATATCCTTTTTTTGCCCATCTTCCAAAAACTGAAACAGCAAAACTCCAGCCTTTTTTAGTGATACCTGAGCCCCAAGTTACGCCACCTCTTAAGTCATACGTTCTATTAGAAGTACCAATGGTAACACTAAGCTGTTTACGTTGTTTTGATGCTCTTGTATCGATAGCATATACGCCACCAACAGAACCAAAAGCAAATGTTGATAATTTCAATCCTATTGAATTTTCTCTATTACGTGTAACGTCGTTTAAGCCAGACCATAGATTGTATGATGAAAAACCATTGTCTATGTATTCCGTAGGAATACCATTCATATACGTATCATAAAAATCATTATCATAACCACGAATTCGGAAACGCGTGATTCCCCAATTAAATGCAGCTGCTGACAAAAAAGGATCGCGGCCTGCACTTAAAATAGCAGACACACCTTGATCGGAGCCAGATTCATCATTCGTTTCTACATCTTCTAAAGTAACAGTAGGAATGTTTTCGCCTACTTTATCTAAATATAGTGAATCATTTAACGAAGGTGAAGTTGTGACAACTGTATCTTGGTCTTGATATTTTGTTTTAGAAAAAACACCAGATGTCATACCCAGACATACAAATAAAAGCAAGGAGCGTTGAATCATAAAAACTGGTATTAAAATTGATTGTTGAATTAAAAATAGCTTACAAAGGTAAAGATAAATCTTCAATTGTATATTATGAAACAATTCATATTTTCCACAAATAACATTCACAAATTTTTGATTAATATTGCACTATGAAAAAAATGACACCGTTTTTACTGTTAATTTCCTTATTTATAAGTAGCCAAAGTTTTGGACAAGAAAAGCAATACAAAATTATTGTAGCGGGCTTTTACAATTTGGAAAATTTCTTTGACACAATAGACGATCCAAAAACATTTGACAATGATTTTACACCAAAAGGTGACATGCATTATACAGCAGATATCTATTTTGACAAAATTAAAAGATTGGAAGAAGTCGTTTCACAAATAGGCACAGATATTTCACCAGATGGATTAGCATTTTGGGGAACCGCAGAAATAGAAAATAAAGAAGTTGTAGAAGCATTGGTGAGCCAACCTAAATTAAAAAGTCGCAATTATCAAGTGGTACACTACAATGGTGGCGACCCTAGAAGTATTGACTGTGGATTCGTGTATAATCCAAAATATTTCAAACTATTAAAAAGCCATTCTATTCCGATTGATTTATCGAAGGCTGTTAAAGACGGGAAACCGACGCGCGATGTGCTTTGGGTGACTGGCATCTTAAATGCCACTGACACGATGGATATTTTTATAGGTCATTGGCCATCGCGCCGTGGTGGTGAAGAATTAACAGCACCAATGCGTAATTATGTAGCAAAAACAATTAAACAACATACAGATTCCATTATTGGATTGAATCCAAATGCGAAAGTGATTGTTATGGGCGACTTGAATGACAATCCTACTGATGAAAGTTTAATTAAAATACTTCAAAGTGTTGACAAAAAAGAAAAAATAAAACCGCTTGGTTTTTATAATCCTTGGATAAGCTATTACAATAAAGGAATTGGCACATTAGCACATAATGATTCCTGGGGTTTATTTGACCAAATCATACTTTCTAAAGGATTTTTGGACACTAAACAATCTGGATATTTTTATTATAAAGCCAATATTTTTAATAAGGATTTTATGATTCAAAAAACTGGAAAATATAAAGGCTATCCGAAGCGTACATGGGATTTTAATATCTATAACTCAGGTTATAGCGACCATTTTCCTACCTATATTACTTTGTTGAAAGAGATAAAAGAATAAGTTTATTCTTTATGGCAACAGCTTTCTGTGCCAGTTTCTGTGGCTTTCATTATAGGGCTGATGTATGGAATACCTAAGTTTAAACCACGAAGTATCAATAATATTGCCATGAACGCAACTAAAATGGGAACAGCTTTTCGAATTTGGTTGCGCCATTGTAAGGAAATATATTTTCCTAATGCGGTCACTGCAACCATAATTGGAAAAGTACCTAAACCGAACGATGCCATAAAGAGAGCACTTTCCATGATGCTGCCTGTAGCTACTGCACCTGCGACAGCGACATAAACTAGACCGCAAGGTAAAAAACCATTTGCAAACCCTATTAATAGATAAGTATAAAATTGCTTATCGCTTCGTAATAATTTGCCAAGTATTTGTTTTATGCTTTGTGAATATTTCGAAAATAATTTTGACTTAATAGCAATGTATTTAGAAAAAAATATCAGTAATAAAATTGCAACACCTAAGAAAATAGATAAGAATTGTTGGTAGCCACCCATAAAAAATTGATTACCTACAATACCAAATATTGCACCTATTATTGCATACGCAAATACACGACCTACATTATACAATAAGATAAAAAAAACACGCTTCCACTTTGTGGCATCTGCGACTGGCAATGCGAGTGCGATTGGTCCACACATACCAATACAATGGAAGCTACCTAAAATTCCAATTGTAAAACCTGCTATGATGATATGTGCAGACATATCTAATTTATAAATTGAGAACGCTCAAAATAATAAGGTTTACCAGCGTTTTTCCAAGAAATTTTTATCGTGTAATACACTTTTGCTAATTGCTTTTTTAGGATTACATGCTCCTGCTTATCATTTAGCTTGAAAGCAGCAACATAATCTTTGCTTTCATCTGATGGACATAATAGATAAATAGAATTTTCAGAAATATCTGTCACTAAAGTGCTAGGAAATTGCACAATAAAGCTATCCGCATTTTCACGAAAAACTAATTGATTAGGCGAGGCTGCTAAATTATTTTTACCATCAATTACATTTTGATAAAGCAATTCTTTAGCGTAATAATTTTTATCCTGCATTTCGTTCGTTTGTTGCATGGCAACATATACCATTGCTATTACAACAAAACAAAAGAACACGATAAAAACGGCTATACCTTTTCCCCAACTCATCATCAATTAATTTAAAATTTAAAAACTACATAAACGGCCCTAAGAAATTTGTGTTGATAGTTTGGATTTTTTCGCCATTTCTATACACACCAATTTTCAATTTTGTCGTTCTGCTTTTCACATCATTTTTATGCAAAATAATAAAAAATGTTTCCGTTAAAACTTTTTCTTTCGGCAATAATATCGTAGGCTTTCCTACTAATTGTATGTCTGCTTTCAGATTTTCAACTTTCAATTCAACAGGAATTTCTTGATTCGTTTTATTTATAATTTTAGCATTATATAAATTGCTCATTCTGTCATTAGGCAATTCTTGGTATAACTGACCGCCAGTGCGCGCAATCTGAGTGTCTATTTCTTTGCGTGTGGCAATCAAAACAGCCAGAATAACTAACAAACCTACTAACACTGCTGTATATGCTTTTATACGTGGTGTGAAGGTCATTTTTTTACCTTCTGCAATGCCATTTTCTGAAGCATAACGAATTAAACCTTTTGGCAGTCCAACTTTTTCCATCATAAAATCACAAGCATCGATGCAGGCAGTGCAGCCTACACAATCTAATTGTGTACCATTTCTGATATCTATGCCTGTTGGACATACGTGAACACATTGATGACAATCTATGCAATCACCTAAAGTGCGTTGTTCATTTTTTTTGAATTTACCGCGTTGCTCGCCACGTACATAATCGTAAGCTACCAACATTGTATCTTTATCGTACATTACACCTTGCAATCTGCCATAAGGGCAAATTGTGGTACAAACAATTTCGCGTATATAGGCAAACACACCATAAAATGTAAGTGTAAAAAAAATCAAACCTAAGAAAAGAGAAAGATGTGCTGACAATGGTTCTTTGATGATTTTCACCAAGCTATCCATGCCAATAATATAGGCTAAAAAAGTATTTGCAACGATGAATGAGATTAGTAAATAAATGAAATGTTTGAGTGATTTTTTAAAAATTTTACTTCCGCTCCAAGGACCATTGTTTAATAATTTTTGTGATGCCGGATTGCCTTCAATCAACCATTCTATCGGACGGAAAACAAACTCCATAAAAACGGTTTGCGGACAAACCCAACCACAAAACAAACGACCATAAATAACTGTAAACAATGCTATGAAAATGATAAATGCAATCATTGCTATTGCGAAAATATGGAAGTCTTGCGGCCAGAAGATTTTGCTAAACAAGATAAATTTCCCATCTAATACATTGAGCATGACAAACGGCATTCCATTTACTTTTATAAATGGCAAACCAAAGAAAAGTAAGAGATAAAAAACAACGAGAATGGTTCTATAGTTATAATATTTGCCGTGTGGCTTTAAAGCATAAATCCAGTTTCGCGCACCTTTCTCCGTTACGGAGCCTATTCTATCTCTAAATTCTTCTTCGTGGTCAAATTCGTCAGTATTCATAATGCTTAATTTGTCTTAGTAGAATCTGCTACCGCAGTACTAGCACTTTCTTCCGCATATAAATCTCCTTGTTTTTCTTTTGCACCTGGAGGATTTGTTCCTCTTAATGTTTTTACATAGCTTGAAATCTGTGCTATTTGTTTCGGCGAAAAATCATCTTTCCATGCTTTCATACCTTTATCAACGTAGCCATATTTTATTGTTTTAAAAACGTCTTTAATGGAGCCACCATGCAACCAATAGTCATCTGTTAAGTTAGGGCCGACACCACCTTGTCCTTTATCGCCATGGCACGCAGCACACTGAGCAGCATAAACCTTATGTCCAGCTTCAACATCAGCACCACTTAATAATTTCACAGAATTCTCGTCTATTGCGCCACCTTCTAATTTCAATAAAGAATCTTGAAGTATTTGAGCTTGTCTCATTTCCACTGCAAATTCATCTTCTTGTCTTGGAATATCACCTGAGATATTAAATTGATATAAATAAACGATTGCCGCAACGATGGAAGCAAGAAAACCGATAGTAAACCAAGGCGGCGTCACATTGTCTAATTCACGGATACCATCATAAACGTGGCCGGTATCCATATTTCCTTCTTCTTCTATTGGTTTTAGACTATTTAATCTTTCCCATAGTGTTTGTTGTTTTACAGATGCTTGTTTCTCTTTTTGTAACTGTTCGATACCTGTTAAGAATCTTAATAATTTTACAAAGAATAAGATGATGGCAACTTCTAAAATGATAATTATGATGAATGCCCAAAAGTAAATATTGGCAGCTGATGAAGCAGCGTTTGTGACTGTTGTAACAGCTGTTGTAGTAGCAGCTTCTTCTGCAAATGACAATTGTGAAATGCAAAGTAGAGCTATCAATACACTTGCACCTTTTATAGTGGCATCTTTTGCTTTTTGTTTATTCAGTTTATACAATTCAATAGCACTATTTACAGTCATTGACAATACGATGATAATAAATAATAGTATTAAAGCAATAATACTTAATATCGTATTTACTGGCATTGCGCCTTCTGTTGCTGCTGGTGTCGCAGGTGCTGATTGTGCAAAACCAACTAAGGACAATAAATTAATGAATAAGAATAAAAAAAGTGGTTTCATTTTATAATTTGTTTTCATCTGAAAGATTTTAAGTAATTGGTTTAGCAGCTATAATAAAATAGTCGACCATGATATAGTCAACTATTTTATTTTTCCCTATTTATTCGTTTCATTTATATCGTTTTCCAAAGGTATATTTCTCATGTGATTGATAAAACCTGTATCTGCACGCATTACCCAAACCATCACGCCTATAAAAAATATGACGAACAACAATAATGAAGTCATTGGAAATACGCTCACTCCTGTTATGCCTTCTAAATAATTGATAAATTTCATTTTTCTGTTTTTAATGGTGATAATTTGATATTAGTTGCTTGTTTTTTCGCCTTTAATATCTTTACCTACTCTTTGCAAATAAGCTATCAATGCAATAATTTCTTTCTTACTGCTAATTTTTATTTTATCTGCTTTTAAGCTATTGGCAATTTTTTCTGATTGTTCTTTCAAGTCATCATTTGCTTTTGCCTCATAACCTCTTTCATAAGGAACACCTAAGTTGCGCATAGCATGAATCTTAGAATTTGTGGTGCTGATATCTAAATCGCGAACAAACAACCACGGATACTTAGGCATGATAGAACCAGGCGCCATAGAAGTAGGCTCTAACATGTGGTTAAAATGCCAGCTATCTGGATATTTTCCACCGATTCGTGCTAAATCTGGACCTGTGCGTTTGCTTCCCCATTGGAATGGATGGTCATAAATAAACTCACCTGCTTTTGAATATTCTCCGTATCGCATTACTTCGTAACGGAAAGGACGAATCATCTGTGAGTGGCAGTTATAACAACCTTCGCGAACATAAATATCTCTACCTTGTAATTCCAATGGTGTGTAAGGTTTTACACTTGCAATAGTTGGAATATTTGATTTAACTAAGAATGTTGGAATAATTTCAAAAACACCACCTAAGCCTACAACGAATAAACTTAAAACCGTTAATAAGATTGGTTTACGTTCGATAACACTGTGCCAGAATGATTTTCCAGTTGACACATATTTTTTTGCTAATGGTGCTGCTTCTGCTTCCTCACGCTCAACAAAGGTACCTTGTTTAGCTGTTTTGTATAAGTTATAAACCATAAACAAAACACCAGTCAAGAACACTGTGCCACCAACAGCACGCATTGCATAGAAAGGAACAGTAGTTTGAACAACATCAATAAATTGGTATTGCAATTGACCTTCTGGAGTAAATGCTTTTAGCATAAAGTAAGCTCTGAATGCAGCCCAGTACATAGGAATTGCATATAATATGATACCTAAAGTGCCAATCCAGAAATGTGTACTTGCTAATTTTTTAGAGTATAATTCAGTTTTAAACAATCTTGGTATTAACCAATACAACATACCGAAAGTTAAGAAACCATTCCAGCCTAAAGCACCAATATGTACGTGCGCTACTGTCCAATCGCTATAATGTGAAATTGCATTTACATTTTTCAAAGAAAGCATTGGTCCTTCAAAAGTAGCCATACCATAGCAAGTGATACCTACGACGAAGAATTTTAATATTGGATCTTCTCGAACACGATCCCAAGCACCACGAAGTGTAAATAAACCATTCAACATACCGCCCCAACTTGGTAAAACCAACATAATAGAAAATGCTGTTCCTAATGATTGAGCCCATTGTGGCAATGCCGTATATAATAAATGGTGAGGACCTGCCCACATATAAATAAATATTAATGACCAAAAGTGTACAATACTTAATCTATATGAATATACAGGACGATTCGCTGCTTTTGGAACGAAATAATACATCAAACCTAGATAGGGTGTTGTTAATACGAATGCGACAGCATTATGACCATACCACCATTGTACCAATGCATCTTGTACACCAGCATACATGGAATAACTTTTGAATAATGTTACTGGAACTTCAAAAGAGTTTACAATATGTAATAAAGCAACTGTTACCCATGTAGCTAAGAAAAACCAGATGGCAACGTATAAATGTCGTTCTCGCCTAGTTAAGATAGTGCCAATCATATTAATACCAAAAATTACCCAAACAATAGTGATAGCGATATCTAAAGGCCATTCTAGTTCAGCATATTCCTTACCAGATGTATAGCCTGCCATAAGAGTAATTGCACCAACAACAATAATTAATTGCCAGCCCCAGAAATTTATTTTTCCTAATAAGTCGCTATACATTTTTGTTTTCAACAAACGAGGAATAGAATAATATACAGCTGTGAAAATACCATTTCCAACAAAAGCAAAAATTACTGCATTTGTATGCACTGGTCTTAGACGGCCAAAAGTAGTTGCTGCTAAATCGAAGTTTAAGACTGGAAACGCTAATTGAAAGGCTGCCAAAACACCTGCCAACATACCCACTACTGCCCAAAACATCGTCGCAATAGCAAAATACTTAGGTATGCGGTTGTCGTAATAAAATTTTTCTAATTCCATATTGATACTGATTGATTATTTTTTAGTAGTTGTGTTTATATCGTCAAATAAAATTCGATGAGCTGGTGAGTAAGCATCGTCATACTGGCCATCTTTTACGCACCATAAGAAGGCGAACAAGAAACCACCAGCAACGAGCAAGCTACCGATTAACATGATTATGATTACACTCATCTTTTAAATTTACGCCCAAAAATATAAAACTGCAATGCCTATTTTAATGACTGCTATCATTACTAAACATGACTTTTGTCATATTTTGTTTCTAAACCAATTTTCCATGCAGCCCACTCGCTCATGCCATAAGTAGTTAAAATAATTGTAATTGAACTACATGGCATTAGAATTGCAGCAATTAGTGGCGATAATGTTCCTTGCACAGCAAAAAACAAACCGACCACATTATAAAAAATGGACAATACAAAGCTAATTAATATTATTTTCTTTCCCGACTTTGCATAAGCAATAAATTTATCCAAATTTGAAAATTGTGATGCGTCTAAAATAGCATCGCATGCTGGGCTGAAATTATTGGAATTTTCGGAAACAGCTACGCCGACATTACTGGTTTTGAGTGCGCCAGCATCGTTAAGGCCGTCGCCTATCATCATTACATTTTTATGTTGTATGTTTTGTAAATGCTGAATATAATTTAATTTATCATCTGGTTTTTGGTAAAATAATAAATCTGCATCATTTCCTAAGATTTCTTTCAGTTTATTTTTTTCGGCATCATTATCACCAGAAACAACGGCAATCGAATATTGAGCTTTTAACACTTCCATTAATCGATTAAATCCGAAGCGATAATTGTGAATAATTTTATATTGTCCAATCCAAATGTTATCAATCATTATATGCACAGCACTGCCTGTGTTTGAAAGTTCAGAACTCGCATATACAAAATCATAAGCGCCAATTTTATAATGCTTATCATCAATCCAACCTTCTATTCCTTTGCCTACGTGAACTTTAAAATTTTGCACTTCAGAAATTTTATTTATTTGCAGATCGTCTAAAATTGCTTTGCTTAAAGGATGAGTAGATTGTGACAATAGAGAAGCAATATTTTTTTGTTCGATGTCGGATAAAGCTTGCCCATTATAAGAAACTTTCGTTTTATTTTGTTGCGTTAATGTACCCGTTTTATCAAATACTAACTGGTTGATTTTGGTAATGTTTTCAATAACATCTGGATGACGCAAATAAAATTTGTTTTTACTGAGTATGCGTAAAATATTGCCATTGGTAAAAGTTGCCGACAAGAGCAATGCACATGGACATGCAACGATAAGTACGGTTGTGATTGTATTCCACATCAATGTATATTGACCTTTATACAACCAATAAGCAGCTGCAATAGTAGCAATTCCTAGCACTATGACGGTAAAGTATTTACCTATCACATGGATAAACGATGCATTCGAGTCTTCTTTTTGCTGAAAAGCATCTTTATTCCAAAGGTTAGTTAGATAGCTTTGTGAAACATCTTTAACCACTAAAAGTTCAATTAAACCAGCCATTTGTTTGCCGCCTGCATAGATTATTTCGCCAATATCTTTTGAAACGGGAATGCTTTCACCACTCACAAAACTATAATCAATTTGTGCTTTTCCTTTCGATAATATGCCATCTGCTGGCACTAGTTCATTATTATAAATTTGAATCAGATCGCCTTTTTTTAGTTGATATAATGCTGTCGGAATTATTTTATCTTCTTTAATCACATTCACGGCAATAGGAAAAAATGACTTATAATCTCTATCGAACGAAATAGACTGATAAGTTCTATCTTGCAAAATTCTACCAAGCAACATAAAAAAAACAATGCCGCACATACTATCTAAATATCCAGGTCCAGTATGTGAGAAGATTTCATAAATACTACGGCCAAAAGTAATAGTTATCGCCAAAGCAATGGGTGCATCTATATTTAAGAATTTATGTTTTATGCCTTTCCATGCTAAAATAAAAAACTCATCAGCGCAATATAACAATACTGGTATTGAAAATGCTACAATGATATAAGACAAAGTGGCTCTTATATTAGCCTCCACGACACCGTCTGCCACAAAATATTCTGGAAAGCTCATCATCATCACATTGGCAAAACAAAAGCCAGCGATGCCTACTTTATATATACGTTTATTATCCGATTTTTTTACTGCTGAAGTGTCTAATGCATGCAGAGAAATATGAGGTTCATAGCCTATTTGTGTTAATGTTTCTACTACTTTGCGAAGACTTGTAGTATTATTATTAAAAATGATAAAGACTTCTTTGTTTTCAAAATTAACTTTAGAAGACACTACGCCTTTATTGATTTTATAAATATTTTCGAGCAACCACAAACAGGAACTACAATGCATTTGTGGCAAATAGAATGTAACATGCGTTTGCGTTTCATCAGAAAATTGAATTAATTTTTGTTGGATTGAAGTATCATCTAAAAAAGCAAACTTATCTGGACGTACTTTTATTTTCTGTGATATTCCTGGATTTTTATTGATGTCATAAAACGCACATAATTCATTTTCATTCAATATCTCAAACACCAATTTGCAGCCATCACAACAGAAAGTTTTATCCTGAAGTTGGATAGATGTATCTTTGCAATCTTCACCACAATGATAACAAGATAATTTAAGATTTGAATCAACACTCACTTGTTGCTACAGTATTTATTTTCGGCCACAAAAAATTTTGTTTTAGATACAACACATGTTGTACTAATTGCTCTAACGAATATAACTCTAATGCACAAATTTTCAAAGTCGTAGGCCAATTAGGTTGTTGCACATAATTGTTCAGTTTTCTTCTGATTTGTTGCAAAAGGTCGTTGATTCTTTGGTGTATTTGATAAAATGGATCTGTGTTAACCGTTACGTCTGATTTATTTTTGAAATGTGGAAATATTAAAATACTATCTTTTGTAAAAAGTTGTTTTAATTCTATTTGCAATTTTCTAAAAATGGCAATAATGATCTCAGCTGTATCTGTTTCATCTTCGTAAGAATAATCAATCAGATATTTATGAATTACTTCTAAATCGCTAAGCACTTGTGTGTAATATCTTTCTTCCAAATAAACACACAATTCTTCAGGTGTAAAATTATTATAATCTGTATGGTATAAGTTGAGCATTGTAATTTTTATTCAAAAGTACATACTCTAGTAGAAAAGACTACTGATGTGTATCAACTCAAAATATGATATTTATCATATTTACATAAAAATTAATGAAAATTTTGTTAAAATATTAATCGTAAAGATTAGCCGTTTTAACGAGCTTGTTTTTGTCAAGAATTTTAATTCTCTTACCAGCCAACTCGATAATATGGTCTTTATTAAATTCTGATAGAAGGCGAATAACCGTTTCTGTTGCAGTGCCAACTAAATTTGCAATTTCCTCGCGTGATAAAGCCACGTTGATGTTGTTTTCAGCATCGATGCCATACGTTTCTTTCAAAAACAAAATGGTTTCTGCAACGCGCTCGCGTACAGGCTTTTGCGCAAGATGTGTAATGCGCTCTTCCGCTCGTTTTAATTCATCTGATAAAATTTTCATCATCTCGAATGATAATGTAGCATCTTTTTGAAGAATGGCTAAGAATATTTCTTTAGGAATAAAACAAACATTACAATCTTCCAAAGCGGTTGCAGTAGCGCTATATCGTTCGCTGGACAACAAGGCTTTATAACCAATGATATCGCCTGGTTTTGCCATGCGTATGATTTGCTCTTTTCCTTCGTCGCCAGTCATCGACAATTTAATTTTTCCACCGTTGATACAGTAAATGCCAGAAGCGTAAGAACCTTCTCTGAATATTGTTTCTCCTTTTTTAAAAACAGAACAAATTTTATACGCTTCGATTTCTTCCATGCTATCGTGTTCTGTTTTGCAAAACACAGAATTGTAACGATTCGAGCAATGTTTGCATTCTGATTTCGTAAAGGATTGCTTCATGTTGCAAATTTAGTGGTAAATTTCATAATAACCGTATTATACGCATAAATTAATCCTTTAATAAATAAGAATATCTGATTATTTATTAAGATGTTGGAAATAAAATTAAAAAATCACAAAAACCAATTTATAGGCTGGAAAAAAGGCAAGGTTTTTTCCTCTTCACTGTCAACTTCTGGAACATAATTATAGGTCCAAGCTGCTTGTGGTGGCAAGCTCATTAAAATAGACTCAATTCTTCCGTTTGTTTTTAATCCAAAGTGAGTCCCTCTATCATACACTAAATTAAACTCAGCATATCTGCCGCGTCTGATGTATTGCCAATTTCTATGTTGTGTAGTGAAAACTTTATCTTTATTGCTTTTTACTATTTTACTATAAATAGGAATAAAGCTATTGCCGACAGCTTGCATAAATTCAAAAAGCGTTCTTTTCTCAGCAGCCGACTGTGGGCGAAGATGATCGTAAAAAATACCACCAACACCACGCATTTCATTTCTGTGTTTAATGGTAAAATATTCATCGCACCATTGCTTAAATGTTGTATAATATGAAGCATCGAAAGTATCGCAAACATCTTTTAAAACCGTATGCAGATATTTTGTATCTGTTTCATTCGGATAAGCAGGCGACAAATCGATGCCTCCACCAAACCACTCATCTACGATATCACCATTTTCTGTTTCAGACATAGAAAAATAGCGTACGTTCATGTGTATAATTGGCACAAAAGGATTTTGAGTATGTATAACAATGGACACGCCTGTTGCATGAAAATATTGTGCATTTCTTGTTTCTGTTCTTAGTACATCAGGAAGTTTACCATGAACATGCGAAAAATTTACACCTCCTTTTTCAAAAACATTTCCCTGCTGTATTACTTTACTTAAGCCACCGCCACCTTCTGCCCTACTCCACACATCATCGATAAATTTTGCATGACCATCTAAATTTTCTAATTCCTCACAAATCGACTGTTGTAATGTTTGTAAATATGCAATAATTTCTGGCAATGCTACATTTTCCATAATCTATATTTAATGAATTCTGTCACCTCTTAATTCTAATGTGCTTAAAATTCTAGTTTCTTCATCGAGCCATTCCGTCCATCTCGATTTCACTACTTCTTTTTCGAAGTATTGTTCTGCTATGTCAATAAATAAACGATAATGTGTGGCTTCTGATATCATGAGTTTATGATAGAAATGTTTTAGGCTATCATCGCTAATGTCTAAAGAAAGAAGTCGAAATCGCTCGCAGCTCCGTGCTTCTATCAAAGCTGCCAAAAGCAATCTATCTAAAAAGCGTTCTGCTGGGCTGCCTCCTTTTTTTATAAAATTCTGCAATGCCACCACATATTTATCTTGCCTTTGCTTTCCCAACTTTAAATTTCTCTTTTTCAATTCGTCGTGCACCATTTTAAAATGAGACCACTCTTCATTGACAATAGGAATCAATTTATCTACTAAAAATGTCTTTTCAGGATATAATTGTATCAAAGAAATACAGTTTGTCGTTGCTTTTTGCTCACAAAAGGCATGGTCGGTCAAAATTTCTTCGATGGAAAGCGATGCTAAGTTCACCCAACGTGGGTCAGTTGCTAATTTCAATCCTAACATGTGACAAAATTACATTGTTTAAGATGATTTATTTACTACAATATTAACAATATGTAAAATAGCTATTGACAATTTAGAAAATGTTTATTAAGTTTGCATTACCCTATTTTTTGAAACATAAATAACATAACATGAAACCCTATTTATTATTGTTCGCAATAGCGTACAGCTATTGTTGCAACGCAAATTGTATGCTGTCGAAGCTAAGCATCGATAGTCGTACTAAGAACTCAGGAAGTATAATAGAAGGTGAAGTAATCAAACAAAGCTTTTGTTGGAATACTGATAAGTCATCGATATTTACTATTAATACAATTGAAGTAAGCAAAATTTTAAAAGGCAGCGCTTCTGCTACTATCGATGTCATCACACCTGGTGGCGAAATAGATGGAAAATTATTAGTTGTTGAACCAAATGCAAGTTTATCGCTTGGTTCAAAAGGTGTATTCTTCTTAACGCCTTCAATAAAATCACTTAATTACTCTAGTAATTATCCTAAATACGAAATATTTGGTTTGGCTCAAGGTTTTATTCAATTAGATGAAAGAACAGGAAGCTACAGCGACCCATTTGAAGATTATCCAAGTAAAAATAATGTTTATAGTGCCATTCAAAAAACTACAGGAATAAACTATAGAGAAACAGCGCCATTAATAAATAATATTGAAACTGGCGAAGCTTCTATTTCATTATTTACACCTGCAAGTATTTCAGCAGGTACACAAAGCGTGTTGACTATAAGCGGTTGGGGTTTTGGCAGCAGAACTGGTAGTGCAACTGTGCAATTTAGAGATGCAAACAGTACATCTTCAGCCATGTACACTAATATACCGGATACATCTTATATTTTATCATGGACAGATACAGAAATAAAAGTAATCGTTCCTGGCGCTTCTATTAACAGACAAGGTGGAGCAGGCTCTGGTGCTTTTAATGTAATTACTGCAAATGGTACAGCTATTTCTTCTATTGCACCATTAAGTATTACTTATAATAAATTTGAGTACAAAAAAAATAAAATCGCATTATACAATCAAAACGGACAAGGTGGATATACATTTACATTAAATACTGATTTTGATAATAACGCCTTAGCTAAAGCTGCATTCTTAAAAGGACTTAATCAATGGAAATGCAATACTAGTGTGAATATTGCCATAAACCCAACAAGCAGTAGCAATGCTTGTAATAACCAAATGGATAATATCAACTTAATTTCTTTTTCAACACCAGCTTGTCCATTACCAGCTGGTGCATTAGCTGTTACCTATTCTTCTTACACTTTATGTGGCAACTCACCTATTATTCCTGATGGTATAGACATGATATTTAGCGCAGGTGCGAATTATTATTTTGGTAGCGATGTTACGCCACCCAATCAATATGATTTTGAGAGTGTTGTTTTACATGAGCTAGGCCATGCATTTGGACAAGGACATCATTCAGAATATACAGAAATCATGTTTCCATCAATTGCAAATGGTGTAATGAAACGTACACTAAAAGAAACATCTGATATTGCCAGTGTGAATGAGACGATAGATTTGAGCACGGCTACTTCGTATTGTGGTTTTCAAAAACATGTAAGAGCAAATACCAGCAATTGTAATACAAACACACAAATTGCACCGATATCATCACAGTTTATTGCAGACAGAACAACAGGTTGTGCGCCTTTTACAGTAAAGTTTACAGACCAATCGACTGGAAATCCAACTTCTTGGAGATGGGACATCAGCAATAATGGTTCAACTGAATATACGACACAAAATCCATCACATACATTTACAAGCGCTGGAACTTATACCATAAAAATGGTAGCATTAAACACCACATCTCGCGATTCAATTATTAAAACATCTGTAATTACAGTATCTCCAGCATTGGCAGCGAACATAGATGTCGTGCAAGCCATTACCTGTAATGGCAACAACAATGCCATCTTAAAAGTAACACCAAGCGGTGGAAATGGCAATTATACGTATCAATGGAATAATAATAACACTAATCAAACCATTTCAAACATTTCAGCTGGCACTTATACCGTAACATTGAAAGATGGTAATAATTGCATTGTGACAAAATCTAAAGACATTACACAACCTGAAAAAATAAAAGTAAACGTCAATACTGAGTTGGTGAATAATAATTATACTGCAACACTTGATGTCAGCGGTGGCACACAACCTTATATGTAT
>WBZL01000501.1_pt1 | contig 39834 bp, 35 predicted proteins | sample 5204291 | NCBI WGS metagenome assembly WBZL01 (sample SAMN12344345, study PRJNA552823) | activated sludge metagenome | biome: Activated sludge suspended growth; feature: Nitrification reactor; material: Wastewater; isolation source: activated sludge from nitrification reactor of wastewater... | reverse complement strand
CCCGAACCACGGCGAGCTGGTCGCGAGCAAGGCCACTTCGGCGCGGCCGTCATGAATCATCGCGTCGACCACCGCCGGCAGGTAGAGCTCGGCGCCGGCCTCGTCGCGCCGGGTGGCCAGGAAGTGCTCGAAGGCCTCGCCGAGGGCCGCGAAGAGCCCCGGCGTGAAGCCCCAGAAATTGAGCGACACGGGCTCGTCCCCGGCGAAGGGCACCTCCTCGCCGTGTGGCCCGCGCCCGACGATCCCTGCCGGCGTCCGGGTGATCCCCGTGTGCTCCTCGACCTGGGCCAGGAGACCGCCCGCCGCCCGGCACACTCCGCGGGCCACCGTGCCGTGCTCCGAAAGCGTCTGCGCCAGCTGGTAGGCCACCATCGCGTAGCGCTCCGGCCCGGGCGCCGGCGCTGCCGAGAAATGCGCCGCGAGCTTGGCAAAGCCCTCGGCGCCGTAGAAATCGTCGGCGTTGATCACCACGAACGGTCCCGTGATCAGCCGCCGCGCCGCGAGCACCGCGTGGCCAGTGCCCCACGGCTTGCTCCGCCCCACCGGCACGGCAAAGCCCGCCGGTAGATCGTCCAGCTCCTGGTAGGCGTAGACCACCTCCGCCCGCCCGGCGTAGCGCCGGCCGAGCCGCTGGTGGAAGTCCGCTTCCATCTCACGACGGATCACGAACACCAGCCGCTCGATGCCGGCCCGCAGGGCGTCGTAGACCGCGTAGTCCATCAACACCTCACCCGCCGGCCCCACCGGCACCAGCTGCTTGAGGCCGCCAAACCGCGAGCCGACCCCGGCCGCCATCACGAGGAGGGAGGGAGTCATAGGGACGGCTTCTCCTGCAAGACACCCGCCGCGAGCAGAGAGCCGAAGACGCGCTCTTGGTGAGCCTCGCTGCGGGCGAGAGATCTGAAGACGCCGGGTCCCGACCCGCGCAACTCCTCTATCAGGTGCCGGACCTCCCGCCGAAGTATGGGGGTAAGCAAGGGATGCTGTCGCGGGGCGATCATCGTCTCGTCGGGCTGCATTCGCGGCCTGGATCTTAGTACGGGCTCGGACTCGCCTTCCGCTGAAGCGGACGAACGGACCGTGAGAGGATCGCGGGCGGACCCCACTCCATGCCCCAGCCCTACGACGAGACGCCAGCCAACCTCCTGCTCGCCGAGCTCGGCCCGGTGTACGGCGAGGCGTTGGCGCTGCGGACCTACACGGCACGCCTGCTGGGCGCAGACCCCTCGCTGGTGCTGCATGGTGGCGGCAACACCTCGGTCAAGGGGCGGGCGACGACGCTCCTCGGTGAAGACGTGGAGGTCGTCTGGGTCAAGGCATCGGGCCTCGACCTGGCGACGATTGAGCCCACCGGGCACGTGGCGCTGGACCTCGCGCGGCTGCGCCGTCTGCGAGAGCTCGGCGAGCTTACCGATGCCCGGCTCGACGCCGCCGTCCTCGCCTGCCGGCTCGATCCGCACGCGCCGCCGCCCTCGCTCGAGGCCCCGGTGCACGGCTTCTTGCCGCCTCGCTTCCTCGACCACAGCCACGCCGACGCCATCCTCGCCCTCTCCAACCGGCCAGACGGCGAGAACGCGCTGCGCCGCGCCCTGGGCGCCGAGGTGATTCTGCTGCCTTACGTGCTGCCTGGCCTGGGCCTGGCGCAGGCGAGCGCCGAGGCCTTTGCCGCAAGGCCCGGCGCGCTCGGCATGGTTTGGCGGCAGCATGGCCTGCTCACCTGGGGCGAGACGGCGCGGGAGAGCTACGATCGGCACCTGGAGCTGGTCGAACGGGCCCGCGAGCACCTGGAGGGCGAGCGGGCTCGAGCGGCGCGAGCGCTCCGCGCGGAGGTTGACCTCGCGGCAGCGCGCCGCCGCCTCGCTGCTATCGCACCCGTGGTCCGTGGCGCCCTCACCAGCCTGTGGCGACCCGCAGGGACGGCACCTGGCGAGGCCGGTGCCGGCGACCGGCCGATCCTCGCCAGCTTCGGCGACGAGGCCACGCTAGCCTTTCTGGCGCTGCCAGGGGCCCGCGACCAGGCCCTCACGCCCCCCCTCACCACGGACCACTTGATCCGCATCGGCGCCGAGCCGCTATGGTTGGAGGCCCCGGACGGCGCCGCTCCCGAAGACCTGCGAGCGAAGATCGCCCATGCCGGCGGCGTGGCCCCGCGCCTCATCCTGGTGCCCGGGGCCGGCGCGCTCGCCGTCGGCCGCGACGTGCGCGAGGCGCGGATCGCCGCCGACGTCGCCGCCCACAACCTCGCCGTCAAGGCGGCCCAGCTCGCTGCCGGTATCCCCTACCAGGGGCTCGCCGCCGACCACCTCCAGGCGATGCTCACCCGCCCTCAACAGCTGCGCAAGCTCGCCTCGGCTGCGGCGCCGCTTTCCGGCACGATCGCGCTGGTGACGGGGGCCGCCGGAGCGATCGGCGGCGGCATCTGCCGGGTCCTCGCCGCGTCCGGCGCGGCGGTGGCGGCGACCGACCTCGCCGGACCCACCCTCGACGCGCTCGCGGCCGAGCTTGCCGCCGACTTTCCCGGCCTGACCCTCGCCCTGCCGCTCGACGTCACCGAGCCGGCTTCCGTCGCCGCGGCCTTCGACGCCGTGGCCCTCGCCTGGGGCGGCGTCGATCTGGTCGTTCCCAACGCCGGGGTGGCGCACGTGGCGAGTCTCGAGGAGCTCGACCTCGAGACCTTCCGCCGCCTCGAACGGGTGAACAGCGAGGGGACTCTTCTGGTGTTGGCGGAGGCGGCCCGCCGCTTCCGGCGCCAGGCGATGGGCGGAGACGTGGTGCTCGTCTCAACCAAGAACGTGCCGGCACCGGGGGCCTCGTTCGGGGCCTACAGCGCCACCAAGGCGGCGGCCCACCAGCTGGCGCGGATCGCCAGCCTGGAATTGGCACCGCTCGGTGTGCGGGTGAACATGGTCGCCCCGGACGCCGTCTTCGGCGAGGGCGAGCGCCGCTCCGGGCTGTGGAGCGAGGTGGGCCCGTCGCGGATGAAAGCACGCGGGCTCTCGGCGACCGAGCTCGAGGGCTACTACCAGGGCCGCAACCTGCTCAAGGCCCGGATCACGCCCCAGCACGTCGGCGAAGCCGTGCTCTTCTTCGCCAGCCGCAAGACCCCCACCACCGGCGTCACCCTGCCCGTCGACGGTGGGCTACCGGACGCCACGCCGCGCTGAGGGCCGCCGGTTCGGGCGGCAGCCGCCTCCTTGAACCGAGAGGTAAAGAGAGCTACCCTTTACCCATGAAGAGCACCCTCTCCAGCAAGGGCCAGGTGACGATCCCGCACGAAGTGCGCGAGCGCCTCGGCCTGCGCGCCGGCACGGCGGTCGAGTTCGAGCTGCGGGACGGCGAGGCGGTGCTGCGCAAGCTGGTTCTGGGTACCCACCCGGTGGATCGTCTCTTCGGCCTGCTGCCGGCCGACCGGCCCGTCGACGAGCTGCTCGACGAGATGCGCGGCCCACGCCCCGGGGCCGAATGAAGACGGCCGTCGACAGCTCGGTTCTCCTCGATGTGCTGACGGCGGACCGCGAGTTCGGCGAGCTCTCCCGCGAAGCTCTGCGCCACGCCTTCGATCGCGGTGCGCTGGTCGCCTGTGAGGTCGTGTGGAGCGAGGTGCGCGCCCACTTCGCCGACGACGCGAGCTTCCAGGAGGCCCTCGACGTGCTGGCCATCCACTTCGAGCCCATGACCCCGGCAGCCGCCGAGGCCGCCGGCGACCGCTGGCGGCGCTACTGTCGCGAACATCCGCGGCCGCGCCCCCGCGTGGTCGCGGACTTCCTCATCGCGGCCCATGCCCTCCACCAGGCAGACGCGCTGCTGGCGCGTGATCGCGGCTTCTACCGCCAGGCCTTCGCGGGCCTCGAGCTCCTCGACCCAGCGCAGGCTGCCGGCTGAGACGGCTGCCACGACCCAGACCCGGGGCCGCCCGGCGGGAGAGTCCCCGCCGGTAGTCCCTGGGTCCGGTGGCTGTCTTGGTTGCTTGCCTGGTTGCTGGGTGAGCGTGCCTACTGGCCGGCCTCGACCATCTCACCGCCGGCGGACTTCCAGGCGTTGAGACCACCGAGGAGGCAGGCGACCTGGGTGTAACCCTTCTGCTGCAGCTCGAGCACCGCACGGGCGCTCGTCCCTTCGTTGTGTCAGGTGCAGTAGGTGATGATCAGCTTGTCCTTCGGCAGCTCGTTCAGGCGGATCGCGAGGTCGCTGTAGGGAATCGACAGCGCGCCCTTGGCGTGCCCGGCGTCGAAAGCCATCTGCCCGCGCACGTCCACCAGCACGGCCGTACCCTGAGCCACCGCCGCCTTGGCCTCCTCCACGGAGATCCGCTTCGCCACCCCGGCCTCCTGGGCACCGACCGGGCCACCCGTCGTTGCCAAGGCCGCGAGCACCAGCCCGAGTGCCGCAAGCCACCTGCCCCGCGAGCTTCGCATCATCGTGGTTTCCTCTCTCGGTCTCGTCGTGCCCGATTGCACGCTGGGGCGAGAGTGTAACCCGCCGGCGCCCCGCTCGCGCCACGAGGGCACCGGCGGCCGTTCCCCTACGGTGTCACCTCGATGCTCTGCGCTGGCGCCGGGTCCCCGAACCACTCGACACACTCGTGCACCATCTGCCAGTCGAAGGAATAGGCACCCGGGCTGGCTGGCGCGGTGACGGTGAAGTTGAGGGTCACTTCGGCCCCGGGTGCAAGCGTTGCCGCGAGATCGACCCGCGACGGGCCCCAAAGGGTGTTGCCGTAGGGATTGGCTGCCCCCAGCCGGTAGGCGTAGCACTGCGGGCCCACGGGCTTCCAGGCCGTCGAACCGACGTTCTTCACCCGCACACTGGCCGGGTAGCTCTGGCCGGCGTGCATCGCCGGCGGCACGCTCACCGCCAGCAGCTGGGCGTCCTTCGCCTGGCCGGCACGCACCGTGATCGTGGTCGACGGCGAGGCCTCGCCGAACCAGGCGACACACTCTTCGAGCAGTCGCCACGCGAAGGCGTAGCTTCCCGGCAGGGCCGGCGCCGTGACGGTGAACTCCAGGTTGAGGTTGCCCCCGGCGTCGACCGCCGAGGGCAGCTCGAGCCGCGACGGCCCCCAGGTGGTGTTGCCGTAGGGGTTCGCCGCGCCCAGCCGGAAGCTGTTGCAGGTGGCGCCGATCGGCGACCAGGCGCGGCTGCCGGCGTTGTAGAAGGCGAGCCGCACCGTGTAGCTCTGCCCGGCGACCATCGTGGCAGGGACGTCCTGGCTCACGAAGCGGGCATCGAGCTCGGGCAGATCGTCGTCGTAGATCGTCAACTGCCCCCTGGCACGGCCGAGGACCGCCCCGCCGGGGCTCGCGAGCTGCACCGTCAAGCTCTCCTCGGGCTCGTCGACGGCGTCCCCGACGACCGCCACCTCGACGTCCTGGCGCGTCGTGCCCGGCGGGAAGGTGAGCGTGCCGCCCGTCGCCACGTAGTCGGACCCTGCCGCGGCGCTGCCATCCAGGGTCTGGTAGCTGACGGTGACCGGCACGGCCCGCGGCCGGGACAGCTCGACGGCGAGCAGGGCGACGGTCTCGCCACCGGTGCCTTCGAGCACGGTGGCGTCGGCGATCCCCACGCTCGGTGGCGTGTCGGCGAGCGCGAAGCTCGCCCAGGGGCCCCACAAGCCGCTGCCGTGGCTGTTGGTCGCCTGCAGGTGCCAGTGGTAGCTGCCGTCGGCGAGCGGTGCCGGCGCCGGGAAGCGACAGACGACGGGGTCGCACGCTTGCGCCGCGGCGAGCGTGTAGCTCGCGGCGAGCTGCCAGCTCGGGGTCCAGACCTCGAGATGGTAGCTCTCGGCCTGAGCGGCCGCCTCCCAGCTGAAGGTGGGCAGCGCCGTCGGCACCGGACCGCCGCTCGGCGCCACCGGCGAGGCGGTGCCCGGGGCCGCGGCCGGGTTGCACTGCGGGGTGAAGAAGCGCAGCACCGAGTAGGAGTCGAGACCGCCGGTCACTGCCTTGACCTTGAGGCGGTACTCCTGGCCGGGCTGCAGCAGGCCGGCGGGGACCTGCCACGAGGTGGTGGTGCGACCGACACCGCCGGGGATCACCTCGACGTCGTGGTCGATGTCCACCACCCGGTGGAGGCGCAGGAGGTAGGACGGCGCGCCGGGCACCTCGCTCCACTCGACGAGGGGCGTCGAGTCGGCGGTACAGCCCAACGGGGTCGCGATGTGGGGTGGTTCGTAGGGTTGGCAGAAGGGCACGAAGAGCTCGGGGTCCGAGCCGCCCCCCCAGCCCTGATTGTTCATTCCCCAGACCCGCAGCAGGTAGGAGCGGCCGGCGACGAGCGGGGCCGGCACGGCCAGGCTGGGCTCGGCGGGCGTGCCGTCCGGCATCGCCTCCTCGCCGCTCGCCGCGTCGAGCAGGCGGGCGTAGAACTGGCTCGCATGGCCGTCGCCCTGCCACGAGAGGGTCGGCTGCAGAGTGCTGATGCAGCCCCGCGGCCGCAGGGTGCGGGCTCGCCCGGGGGCGCTGCCGAACATCTTGGCCACTCCGCGCTCTTCCGACTCGGCGCCACCGGCGGCGTTGTAGGCCCGCACCCGGTAGAAGTAGGTCTCGGTGCCGAGCTCGTCCTCCGGCACCGTGGGTACGGTGTCGAGAAAGCTCGTCTCGTTGGCGTCCACGTAGAACAGCACCGGGTGGGTGTCGCCGGCCCGCAGGCGCTGGACGAGAAAGCCGTCCTCGTTGTCGCTCTCGTCACGCCAGTCGACCACCACCTGGTCGAAGCCACCGACCACCGGCAGGGCGGTGACCAGGCTCGGCGCGCGCGGCAGCACCACCTCGCAGTGGGTCACGAAGCCGTGCAGGTCCGACCACGGACCGCCGTCCGGGAAGAAGTCGTTGACCGCCCGCACCTGCAAGGCGTACTCGGCGTCGCAGTCGAGCTCGTCGTCGAGCTGCCAGGCGAGGCCTGCCACCCGACGGCTGAGGATCGGCGTCGGGGCGCCACCCGGGTAGAGCTCGACGTCGTAGGCGCTGGCGCAGACGTCGCCCTGCCAGCGCAGCTGGGGCTGCGTCGAGACGGTCCCCGAGGGTGCCAGGATCAACGGGGCGGACAGCGGGCGCTGGTCGCAATCGGAGGGTGAGATGGTGAGGAAGGCGGTGTCGACGGCGAGCCCCAGCCCGTACTGGTTCGCGGCCCGCACCTCCACCCAATAGTGGCCCGGAGCGAGGCTGGTGGGTACGCGCCAGCGGGGCTCGCTGACCGAGCTTCGGCTGACCAGCTCCGGCGGCGGATCGGGGGCCGGGTCTTCCGGTTGGAAGTAGAGGTCGACGGCGTAGCGGCTCGCCAGCACGACGGGCTTCCACTCCACCCACTGCCCGGCCTGGTTGGCGCCCTCGGGGACCCGGGTCAAACGCACCGAGCCGGTGGGCACGATGCCTTCGGGCGGGCCGCCCGGATCGGCCAGCAGCAGGAGCTCGAGGGGACCGGGTGAGCCGCCGTCGCAGCTGCCGAGGCCGCCGCAGAAGCGCTCGCCGGCGAAGATTGCCTCCCGGTAGCCGACCGGACGCAGGTCGGGGTGCAGGGGGATCCAGCCGTGGGCCGTCTCGATCTCGCCCATGTTGAGGCCGAGCCACGAGTTGCGGCCGCCGTAGATCATCTTGCCGTAGCCGCAGCTGTCGATCAGCGAGGCGTTGCAGCGGTCGAGCCGCAGCCAGGTGCCGTGCTTGTTGCGCGCCACGAAGACGCCCATCGTCGCGTCCTCGAAGCTGCACTCGCCGTTGCCGAAGGCGGTGTTGTTGGTCTCGCCGGCGGTGCCGTCGTGGGCGTTGACGGACAACGAGTGAAAGCCGTAGCCCGTCGGGCAGGCGTAGTTGGGAGTTACCACGACGATGAACCGCTCGGCGTCGCCGTTGTGGCTATGGAGCCCGCAGTCGCGCTGCAGCAGCATGATGTAGCGGATGATGATGCCGCCCAGGGGCACGCTGGAGTCGTAGAACGGCTGGACCTCGTAGGCCAGGCGGCCGAGGAAGGGCGGGTTGAAGCCGCCGAGGCCGGGGCAGCCCTCGCCCCGGTCCCACCAGACCTCGGGCAGGAAGGTACGGGCGAGCTCGTACTCATAGGCCTCGGACAGGGTGTCCTGGTCGGCATCACCGAGGTAGGTCTCGACCTCCGAGGCCGGCCACAGGCCGGGGCCCCAGGGCAGTTCTTGGGCCTCCAGCTCATCGGCGGCGGCGACGCCGTTGCCGGCGACGAGGCCGAGAAGGAGCGCCGCGAGGGTCGTCAGGATGGACGGACGGCGCGGTCGCGCGGGTCGTGAAGCGGGTCGTACCACGTGGGTCTCCTCGCAGGGTCGGTGGACGGCGGGGGCCGACGGCCCCCGCGCAAGGGAGGAAACGCAGGCTGCGGCGAAGCGGGGCCACGCCGCGATCGACCGGCTCAGCCGCTACGCAGCGCCTGCACCGGGCTCACCCGCGTGGCCCGCACGGCAGGGAAGAAGCTCGCCACCACGATGACCGCCAGCAGCAGGGCGAGGGGGGCGAGGAAACCGCGCGGGCTGGCGGGGTCGACGCCGTAGAGCACCTTGGTGGCAGCACGGGCGAGGAGCACCCCGGCGGCGAGGCCGATGCTGACCCCGGCCGCGGTGAGGCCGAGCATCTGCCCCACCACCAGGCGGCGCACGTCCCGGGCCTGGGCGCCGAGCGCCATGCGGACGCCGATCTCCGGCACCCGCTGCGCCACCCAGTAGGCAACCACGGCGTAGAGGCCCACGGCCGCCAGCACCAGGGCGAGGAGGGCGAAGGCCGCCACCACCACGGCGGCCAGGCGGGCCGGGAAGAGGACGAAGGCGAGCTGGTCGCTCATCCGTTTGAGCTGGCTCACTGGCAGGTCAGCGTCGAGCCCGGCGACCAGCTGGCGGACGCTCGCGAGATAGGGCGTCGGATCACCCTGGGTTCGCACGTGGAGGACGCCGGCCGCCTGGTAGTAGCGCTCGGCGGAGAGGTAGAGGAAAGGCTTGGGGGCCTCGCCGAGACTGAAGTACTTGCCCGTGGGCACCAGGCCGATCACCAGGTGGTCCTCGTCCCGCACGTGGATCCGCTTGCCGAGGGGATCGGCGTCACCCCAGTACTTGCGGGCCAGCGCCTCGTTCACCACCACCACCGGCGGGGCGTCGGCGCCGTCGGTCGCCGCGAAGCCGCGCCCCGCGAGCAGCGGCAGGCCCATCGCCTGGAAATAGCCCTCCCCCACCACGTTGTAGTCGAGGCTCGGCGGGTTGGCGCCCGCGGGGGTCAGGTAGCCCTCGGGGATCGCCGTCGTCTGGTTGCTGCCAAAGGAAAGCGGCACGCCCTTGGCCCATCCCGCCGCCACCACACCCGGCAGCGCCCGCACACGCTCCAGCAGGGTGCGCTGGAACTCGCGGCCACGCGCCCGGTCATAGCCCTGGAGGCCGAGGTCGACCCCGGCCACGAGCTGGTGCTCGGCCTCGAAGCCAACGTCGAGGTGACGGGCATTGCCGAGGCTTTCGAGGACCAGGCTGGCGGCGATCAGCAGCACCAGGGAGAGCGCCACCTGGCCGGCCACCAGGGCACGGCGCAGCCGCTGCCGGGAGCCGCCGCCACCGCCGTCCTTGAGGGCCGGCACCAGCGCGGGGCGCGACGACTGCAGCGCCGGCGCCAGGCCGAAGAGCACGGCGGCCGCGGCGGCCACCACGGCCGTGAAGCCGAGGAGCTTCCAGTCCAGCCGCAGATCGAGGTAGAGCGGCAGGTCCACCGGCAGGCGGTAGGAGCCCAGGAAGCGCAGCAACACCTCGGCGATGGCGAGCCCCGCGGCGCAGGCGAGAACGGCCAGCACGGCGCTCTCGGCGAGCAGCTGGCGCACCAGCCGGCCGCGGCTGGCGCCCAGGGCGAGGCGCATCGCCACCTCTCGCTGCCGGCCAGCGGCGCGCGACAGCAGCAGGCCGGCGACGTTGGCGCAGGCCAGGAGCAGGACCAGGACGACGATGCCGAACATCAGGCCGATGAACGCTGCGAAGCCGCCGCGGACCATCGGGTGGAGGCTCGCCTGGCTCTCCGCTAGCAGGACGACGGACTTGCCGGTGTTGGTCTCCGGGTAGCTCTGCCGCAAGCCATCCATCGCCAGGTTGAGGGCCTCTCTCGCCTGGGCCAGGCTCGCTCCCGGCTGGAGCCGGCCGATGATCGCGCCGATCCAATGGCTGCCGCGCTCGGCCAGGAGGTCGCCGCCACCGCTCACCACGGGCTGCATCGTGATTGGCACGAAGAGAGCGCTTCGCAGGCCGGTGTTGACGCCGGCGAAGCCCGGCGCCGCCACCCCGATGACGGTGAAGGGCCGGCCGTTCAGGGTCACGCTGCGGCCCACCACGTCGGGCGCCGCGGCGAAGCGCTCGTGCCAGAGACGGTCGCTCAGCACCACCACCGGCCGGCCGCCCGGCGTCGACGCCTCGTCGCTCGCGAAGGCGCGCCCGAGCGGCACCTCGACGCCCAGCAGCGAGAAGTAGTTGCCGCTCACCAGCTCACCGTAGATGCGCTCGTTGCGGCCGTCGGTCGAGAGATGGAACGGCTGCAGCGCGGAGGCGACCATGCCGCTGAGCACCGGGCTCTCGGCGGCGAGGTCCCGGTAGTCCGGGTAGGAGAAGGAGCCGTACTTGAGGCCGCTCGCCCAATCGATGTGGGCCCGGACCAGCTGGTCGGGGTGGCTCAAGGGCAGCGAACGCAGGAGGAAGAAGTCGGCGAAGCTGAAGGCGGCAGTGTTGGCGCCGATGGCGAGGCCCAGGCAGGCGATGGCGGCGAGACTGAAGCCGGGGCTACGCCCCAGCTGGCGCAGGGCCTGGCGGAGGTCCTGGACGAGGTCGGCGAGCATGGTCTTCTCCTTCGCGGTCGACGGACGGTCCGGTCCACGGCTCGTCGCTGGTGGACAAGACGGCAGCTGCCGCCGAGAAGTTCCGCGCGCGAGGCAGCGGTGCGGACCGTCAGCTCGCCGCGGCGGCCGCGAACATGCCGGGCCGGTAGGCGGTGATCTCGCCGGTGAAGGCCGAGGCGGCCACCGTCAACGGGGACGCCAGGTAGAGCTGGCCGGGGCCGGAGCGGCCCTTGTAGTTGCGGTTGATCGCCGACACCGTCACCTGGTCCGCGCGATCGGAGACGCCCGGACCGCAGCCGATGCAGGCGCCGCAGCCGGGGGCGATCAGGGTCACCCCGGCGGCCGCGAAGTCCTCGATCATGGCGTGCTCGCGGCAGTAGTCCTCGACCGCCTGCGAGCCGAACTGGATGAGGAACTTGACACGCGGATCGACCACCCGGCCGGCGGCGAGCGCCTCGCGCACCACCCGGTGGTAGAAGCGCAGATCGTCGATCTTGCCGGCCGTGCAGCTGCCGCCGTAGGCGATGTCGATCGGCACCCGGCCGAGCTCGCTGACCAGCTCCCCATTGGTGGGGTCGGAGGGCACGCCCTGGTCCGGGTTGCCGGGATGGGCGACCATCGGCCGGATCGCCGCGAGGTCGATGGTGTACACACCGCCGTCGTAGTGGGCCCCTGCGTCCGGGGCGACGGCGCGGGCGCGCAGGGCGGCAACATCGACCCCGGGCCGCCACTCGGCCAGCCAGCGGAAGGTCTCGTCGTCGGCGATCACGATCGCCGTGCGGGCGGCGCACTCGGTCGCCATGTTGGTCAGTGTCGCCCGCTCGTCCATCGACAGCGTCGCCACCCCCGGCCCGGTGAACTCCATCACCCGGTTGAGGGTCGCCTGCGGCTTGGCGTACTGCAGGAGGATGTAGAGCATGAGATCCTTGGCCGTGACCTCGGGATGGAGCTCGCCTACCAGCTCGAAACGGATCGACTCCGGCACCTCCACCTGGGTGAAGCCGGAGTGCACCAGCGCCGCGTACTCGGTGGCCCCCACGCCCCAGGCCAGAGCGTTGTTGACGCCGCCCATGCAAGTGTGGCTGTCCGTCGCCTGGATGAAGTCGCCGGGGTCGATCAGCCCCTCGCGGGCCACCTCGTGGCAAATCCCCGGCGAGCGGCGGTCGACGGCCGAGTAGTCCTTGACCCCGGTGTGGCCCTGGAAATCGCGCTGCAGCTGGCGCAGGGTCTCCACCTTGGGGATGAACTTCCGCATGCTCTCCACCTCGTCGGCATAGATGAGGTGGTCCTCGAAGACGGCGAACTTGCCAGGGTTCTTCACCTCGTAGTCCGCGCCGTACTCCTGCTCGAGGAAGTAATGCACCTGGGCGGTGGTGAACTCGTGCGAGTAGCCGCCGTCGACCTCCACCACCACCGCGTCCCCCGGCTTGACGAAGCGCTCGGCCTCGCCGACACCCACGAGGTGGCGGGCGAGGACTTTCTCCGCCATCGTCATCGGCCGCGGACCGGTCTCGGGCCGTGGCAGGCTGACCTCGCCGCGGGCGAGCGCCTTCGAGAACGGGAAGAGGCCGCCCCATTGCACCACCAGCTGGGTGATCGGGTCGTAGTCGGCGTAGAACTCTTCGAACGGGATGCCGGCGCCGGCCTGCAGCCGCAGCAGCTGCGCGTGGTCCCCCATCAGGACGCCCTGGTTGATGTTGTTGCGGGCATGGATGGGGGCGAAGGAGGCGGCGACCGCCAGGCGGATGCCGGCCCACTTCTCGGCCTGGACGGCCGTCTCGCGCGACGAGCCGACGCCCTTGCGCAAGCCGGAGACGATCACCTCGAAGTTGCCCTCGATCAGCGCGTCACGCTCGAAGAGCCGCTTGCCGTCGACGATCAGCCCGGCATAGGCCTCGCGGGCGAGGTCTTCCGGGCGGTGGTTGAAGCACACCCACGCCGGGGTCATCGCGTCGGTGTTGATGTCGTCGAGGAGGTCCTCGACCCTGAGGTCTGCCATCCGCAGGTCGAGCTCGCCGGTGAGCTGGCGACGGATGAGGTCGGGATCCTTGGTGAGAAACAGGATGCGCTTGCCGGGCGTAAGGCGGAAGGTCGATGCAGGCTTCATCGCGGGCTCCCTGGATGGATCGCGGCGGGCGGGGCGATCGGGTCTGCGATCTTAGCAGGCGGCAGCGGCCTGCCCACGGAGCTAGACTGCGGGCAAGCGGCGCAGCGAACGAGGGCCTTCCCGGCCCAGGGGGTGTCTGAGATGAACGGCGAGCCCAAGAAGAGCATCTGGCAAAGCCCGTGGACCTGGACGATCGGTGGCTGCTGCCTGGGTTGCCTCGGCATTCCCTTGCTGTTCGTCACCGTCCTCGGCACGGGAGTGCTGTGGACCTTCCGCAGCGCCGGTTTCAGCGACGTCAAGGACGAGGCGCTCGCCCGCGCCCGCCAGAGCTCGGTGGTCGCCGAGGCCCTCGGCGAACCGATCAAGGCGGGCTTTCCCCGCAACACCTCGGTCGACATCCACAACTCCGAGGGCCGCATCCGCCTGACCCTCCCCCTCTCCGGCCCCAAGGGCAAGGGCCGGTTGCAGATCGCGGCGCGCACCCACGGCAAGGACGAGATCGAGTTCGAGCGGCTGGTCTTCGAAGGCGAGGATGGCTACGAGACCGACCTCCTGACCGGCCAGCACGCGAGCGAGCGGAGCCTCGACGATGGCGCGCCGGGCAACGACACCGCGGGTGACGACACCGCGGATGACGACACCAAGGGCGCCGCGGCGCCAGACGACGCCGCGCCCCCCGGCCCTGAGGTCTAGCCGGGCGAATCCACGTCAGCGGGCGCGCGCCCGGCTCCGCGCCGCCCCGCCCCGGAACAGCGCCAGGTAGCCCTCCAGGCTCTCCAGGGCCAGGCGGTCGGCCGGCGCCGCCACCACCCGCACGCCCGAGCGCCGCAGGCTGCGGCCGAGGCGGCGGTTGGCGAGCAGGATCTCCAGGGCGTCGACCTGCGCATAGGCCGCCGCGGTCGAGGCCGGCGGCCGGTTGGCGAGGGCGATGATCTCCGGGTCCTCGAGGTTGACGAGGAGGGGTCGGTGCCGCCGTTCGAGGGCGTGCAAGGCCTCGCGTAGCAGCTCGGCGGCGGCGAGGTCGACGACCGACGAGAAGAGCACCGTGGTGGCAGCCCGGCCCTCGACGCGCAGGGCCTCGGCGGCTGCCAGGTCGTAGGCCGGCTCACACTGCCGGGCCGCGAGATCGTAGAGAGCGCCGTAGGCGGTCGCCGGGCCGCGCTGGCCGGCCGGCAGCCGCACGACGCGTTCCACTTGGTCGGAGAAAGTGACGAAGGTCACCCGATCGCCCCGCGACGAGGCCACGCGGGCGAGGGCCAGGGAGGCGGCCAGCGCATGGTCGAGCTTGCTACGGTCGCCCTCGCGGGCCGTCATCGTGCGGGCGCAGTCGAGGAGGATCACCAGCCGCGCGCCGCGCTCCCAGGTCTCCTCGCGGGTCACCAGGCGGCCGTGGCGCGCCGTGGCCTTCCAGTGCACGCGCGACAGCGGGTCGCCGGGGAGGTACTCCCGCAAGCCGTAGGACTCGCCGCCGGCACCCTGGAGGGGCGTGCGCTCGCTGCCCAGCTGGTGGCGTTGGGCGAGGGCGAGCAGATGCCCGACCCGGCCCTGCCAACGCACCTGGGGGTAGACCCGGCAACGCTCCTCCGCCAAGACCTGGCGCTGCGACCAGGCGAGGCCGAGGGGCCCGAGCACACGCGCGAAGAGGGGCGCCACCACCGCTTCGCCGCGCCGCCGGGGCACCAGCTCATAGCTCCAGCGGCAGCCCTCCGGCGGCACCCGCAGGCGGATGCGCAACGGCGCGGCCGCCAGGGCGGGGCTCAGCCCGTCGCGCAACCACACCTCGAGCGGCCGCCGGGAGCCAGCGCGGCGCAGCTCGACGCTCACCGTCCCCCGTGCCCCCTGGACCAGCAGCGGTGGCCAGCGGCGGGTGGCCTCGAGGCGGACCTGGCGCGCCAGCAGCAGGTCGACGCCGAAGGCAGCGAGCAAGGCCAGGTCGCCGGCGATGGCGAGGTCCAACCAGGCCGGTGCCAGGAGAGCGGCGACCAGCAGCAGGCTGGCGAGCCCGAGGCCGAGGAAGAGGCGGGCGGCGGGCATCGTCGGCTAGCGCGGCACCTCGACGGCGCTTGCCAGCTCGGCGAGAAGGTTGGGCACCCGATGGCCTTCGAGCTCGGATTCCGCGGTGAGCAGCACTCGGTGGCCCCAACAGGGCCGCAGGAAACGCTTGAGGTCGTCCGGCACCACGAAGTCCCGCTCTTCGAGGATCGCCCCCGCCCGCGACGCCTCGAGGAGGGCGAGGGCCCCCCGCGGGCTCGGCCCCAGCTCGACGTGAGGCGACTGCCGCACCGCCTCGGCCAAACGGTGCAGGTAGTCGAGGATCTCAGCGGCCACGTGCACCTGGCGGGAGGCCTGGCGCAGCGCTCGCGCCGCCTCGGGCGTTACCACGGGGGCCGGCAGCCGCTGTTTGCCGGCCGCGGAGGTGAGCTCGCCGTGGACCGCCCGCTGGTAGACGGCGAGCTCAGCCTCGCGAGGTGGAAAGCCGATCTCGATGCGCACCAGGAAGCGGTCGAGCTGCGCCTCGGGAAGTGGATAGACGCCCTCGAACTCCAAGGGGTTCTGGGTGGCGATGACGAAGAAGCCGGCGGCGAGCGGGTGGCTCGTGCCATCGAGCGTCACCTGCCCTTCCTGCATCGCCTCGAGCAGGGCGGACTGCGTCTTGGGCGGGGTGCGGTTGATCTCGTCGGCCATCAGCACCTGGGTGAAGATCGGCCCGCGGACCAGGCGGAAGGCGCCGCTCTCGCGGTCGAAGACGTTGGTCCCCACGAGGTCGGCGGGCATCAGGTCCGGGGTGAACTGCACGCGGGTGAGCGGCACCCCGAGGGCCGCCGCCAGGCAGCGCGCGAGGAACGTCTTCGCCACCCCCGGCACCCCTTCGATGAGCACGTGGCCGCCGGCCAGGTAGGCGGCGAGCAGGGTGTCGATGGCCGCCGGCTGGCCCATCACGTGGTCGGCGAGCGCCTGGCGCAGGGTGAGCGCCGCCGCGCGGGCTGTGGCCAGCTCGCCGGCCGGCGGTGCTGGGTGGTCCATCATCGGTCCTCCTCGGCCGGGGCGGTCGCACCCGGCGCGGACTTGCCCCGTGCCATGGCCACGGCACGGGCGAGCGCCAAGAGCTCGGCGGCGCTCGACGGGGGGACCCGCGCCGCGAGGCGCGGGCTGGGAACGAAGCGAGGGTCGAGCTGACCGACCCGCTCGAGCAGCAGGCGGCCGGCGGCGGCGTGGTGCCCCGCCCGCTCGTGCAGGCGGCCGAGGCCGCAGAGAAAGGTGGCGGCGGAGCCCGTGCGCACCGGCGGCTCGCGCCAGACCGGCCCGAAGCGCCGGCCGAGGGCGAGCACCGCCAGGCCGTAGAGGGCCAGCAGGTGGACGAGGAAGAGGTCGAAGGCGAGGCTGGGCTGCCAGGAGCGCACCGTGCTCGCCGTCACCAGCCCATGGTGGTACTCGTCGAACCACCACGGCGCGGGCAGCGAGAGGCGCAGGCTCTCGAGGAGGTCGGCGTAACCGGCGCGGCCGAGACGGGCGTTCGACAGCAGCTCACCGGGCAGCACCACGACCCGCCCTTGGCCGACGGCGAGGTCGTAGACGGCGGGCTTGTCCTCCGCGGTGCGGTAGAGCACCCGCGCCGCCGCGGGCGGCACCGTCCACCAGCCGGGGGCCCGCAGCTCGAGCGCGGGAGCGTCGGCGCCCATGGCAGCGGTCGGCAGCAGGCGCAGCTGAGCGTTCGCCCAGTCACGCCAGGCCGCGAACTCGACCGGCGGCTTCTCCTCGCTCTCGTCGACCTCGATCCCGAAAGCGCTGAAGAGCCCCGCTTCGGGGCCCTGTGGGCTCGTCCGGCCGACGGCCACCAGCAGGGTGCCGCCGCGTTGCACCCATTCGACGAGTGCCGGTCCACCCCGGCTTCCCAGGTCCGCGCGCCAGGGCAGGGCGGTGAGGACGGAGGCCCCGCTCTCCGGCGTGTCCGGCGCCAGCTCCAACGGCTGCTTGAGGAGCTCGACCTCCGTGCCTTGCGCGGCGAGATATTGCCGTGCCGCGAGCAGGCCGAGCCGCCCGTGCGACAGGCTGCTCGGGCCACCGAGGTCAGCGCCCGGCACGAGAAACCACGCCGTCACGAGCAGGGCGACCAGGCCGAGGGCGAGGACGGTGAGCCGGCGCCCGCTCATCCCAGGCGACCCTCGAGGCTGCCGAGCCAGGCGGCGAGCTCGCCGGCGGCCGGCGGGCGCGGCCCATAGACGAAGCGGTCGAGGGCCCGCAGCGCCGGTGCGAGGTCCGGCCGCGCCGCGTGAGCGAGCAGCTCGCGACTGGTCCAGGTGGGATCGGCTGCGGCCCCGGCGAGCGAACGAGCCACCCACCACCAGGCGACCGCCAAGGCCGCGCTCACCTCGCCCCGCGCCAGCAGGGCCTCGATCTCGGCGCGCAAGGTGGCCGGATCGACCACCTCTCGCACGGCAGCGGGCAGGGCCTCCGGCGGCGGTGGCACCGCCGGGGACGGGCGCTGCCCGCTCCGCCAGCGCCGCCAGGCGACGAGCAGGGCGAGAGCCCCGGCGGCGATCAGGACCCAACCGAGCACTCCCCAGAAGCTCGAGACCGCGAGCAGGCCCACGAGCCCCTCGCCGACACCGCCGAGCCAGCGTTCGGCGGCAGCTCGCAGGCGGATCATCAGATAGTCCCGCCAGCCGGCCGCGGGCAGGCGCTGGTCGACCTCGGCTTGTTGCAGCACCGAGGCGACGACCTCCGGGTCGGCCCGCTGATGACTGATCTCGGGCAGCCCCGCCGGCTCGTCGGCGAAGGCCCCCCCGGCGAGAGTCACCCCGGCGAACGCGAGGACCAGCAGCAGCATGGCAGCCGTCCGCCGCCCCCAGCTCATGCCCCGGGGCCCTCCCCCTCGGTGGCCGGGGTGGCGCTCGGCAGGCCGGTGCTTTCGAGCTCGCTGAGCGCGGCCTCCAGGTCCTCGCCCTCCATGCGGTGGCGCAGGTCGAGGTAGAGCAGCGAGACGGCGAAGGAGATGTAGACCGCCACGACGCTCTGCGCCAGGCTGCCGAGGAGCGCCGAGATCATCTGCAGTGAGAGGACGCCGGCGCCGGCGAGGAGCTCTTCCGGCGGCACCCCCGCCGCTGCCCGCCGCAGGGTGAGGAATTGCTGCGCCAGGCTGAACGGCAGCTGCAACAAGAGGCTCACCACCAGCGAGATCAAGTAACCGACGACCAGGACGACCAGCATCTTGACCATCGGGCTCGCCGCCAGCTGCCGGCGGGGGTTGTACTTCATCAGCGCCCAGGACCGCCGCATCGCCGCCGAGCCGCCGAGGCCCTCCGCCGCCATCACCGGCAGGACCAAGTTCCAGCGCAAGAAGAGCAGCACGCCCGGCACGATCAGGGCGAGGAAGCCAAGACCGACCGCCAGGCCGACGAGGAAGAGAGTGCCGATCCGCTCGCTGTCGAAGGCCCACCGCCAGGCGCGCCCCATGGCGATCGGCTGGCCCAGCGCGCCGTCGAGCGCCGCGCGGCCGAGGGCGGCAGCCCACACCAGGTAGAGCACCATCATCACCGACCACCCGATGGCGAAGCCAGAGCAGCCGCTGAAGATCTGGCTCAAGTCGCCGCTCTCGGCGTCGCGCAGCGAGCGCATCCAATGCGCGGTCCAGCGGTTCGCCGCCACCACGACGCCGAGTTGCAGCAGCGCGGCCGGCAGGGCCATCGCCGGGTAGATCGTCTTGCCGTGCCGGCGCACCAGCGTGACGGCCCGGTCGAGCAGCAGGCGCAAACCCAGCGGGCGGCCCAGGCTCGCGATCGCGTCACTCATCCGACCTCCTCTGCCGGCAGCCGGCGCACCGGCTGCCACGCGCCCAACGCCAGCGAGACGAAGAGCGCCTCGAGGGCGACACCGAGGGCCAGCTTGAAACCGGCCGAGAACGCCTCCGAGGGCGAGATGAACGACTCGACGACCGCCAGCAGCAGGAGCCAGGGCAGGCAGCCGCCGAGGATGGTGAGGGCGTCGCGCCCCGCCTCCGCCAGCACCTCGTTGCGGGGCCGATCGTCCGCCACCAGCAGGCCGCGGGCGAGCACCAGGCCACCCGCCGCGCTGACCACCATCACGGTCAGCTCGAGCGGCCCGTGGGCCGAGATGAACTCGAGGAGGGCGTGGAAGAGGCCGAAGTGGAGGGTAAGGCCAAGCACCGCCCCCAGCATCAGGCCGTTGAGCAGCAGCACGTAGAGCGCGCCCAGCCCGGCGAGAGCTCCCCCCGCCCAGCCGGTGAGGGCCACCGAGAGGTTGTTGGTGGCGATCCGCGCCGAAGAGAACGACGGCGGCACCGTGGTGGTGAGCGACTGCGTCCACAGCTCGCCCTCCTCCAGCTTTTCGAGCGCCGGGCCGCCGACGAAAGCGCCGCCCAGGGTCGGCACCACGAGCGCCAGGGCGAAGCCGAAGCAGGCAGTGGCGAGGAAGAGGGCGACGGCGATCCCCACCAGCTGGCGCTGGCGGGCCAGGGCGGCCGGGAAGCTGCGGCTGAAAAAGCCCCACAGCGTGCCCCGTTCTGGCGCCTGCTCGCGCACCAGCAGGCGGGTGCCCGCGATGCTCAGCCGCTGCAGGCGCCGGGCCGCGCTGGTGCCCGGGTAGCGGGCCGCGGCGAGGGCCTGGTCGTGCAGCAGCTGGCGATAGTCGAAGGCCAGGGCGGCGACGTCCTCGTAGCTCAAGGTCTCGCCGCCTGGCGCCTTGCGGAGCTCGTCGAGGGCCGTCTCGAAGCGCTCCCAGAGCGGCGAGCGCAGGCGGACGAAGCGCGCGTAGTCCATCAGCGCACGCTCACCGCGAGGGCGGCCCAGAGACTGGCGATGGGATCAGCGTAGGCGTCCGCCGGCAGCAGGTGCGCGCCGTCGCGCTCGACCAGGCGCAGCAGCCGCACGGCCAGCGCGCGGGCGCGCGCCGGCTCGAGCTCGCCGGCTCGCCCGAGGAGGCTCTCGGCCACCGCCACCTCCCGCGCCCCCCAGCCCGGCGGGATGCGGCCGAGCACCAGCTCGGGCTCCCGAGGCCGGTCGTAGATCACCTGCGTCCCGGCCAGGCGGTCCCCCAGGCGGCGCGCGCGCTCGTCCATCGCCACCATTGGCACGCCCACCAGGAAGTCCACGTCCCGCAGCAGGTTGCGCAGCACGAAGGCGGTCCGCGGCGGCGTGCCGCCCTCGCGCCCCACCACCCGCAGGCCGACCGCCATCTTGCCCGGGGTCCGCCCGAGGGTGAAGAGCTCGAAGAGGGTGAAGTAGCCCCAATGCACCAGGAAGAGAACGATCAGCACCACCGCCACGACGCCGAGCCCGCCAAGGTCGGCGGCGACGCCGATGGCTACCGCGACGCCGATCGCCACCGTCCAGAGGACGCCGACCACCAAGTAGTCGATCGCCACCGCCAGCACCCGGCTGCCGAGCCCGGCGAGCGGCAGGTCGAGGGGGATCGAGTCCATCCCCAGCACGGCTTCGCCATGGTCATCCAGACTGTCCGGCAGGCTCATCCCTCGTCCCTCTCGATCGCCTTCCTTGCTCCGGGATGCCGTTGCGCGACGAAAGTATTAGGCGCCGCGCTGGGCTGCTGCATCATCCCAGAGCTTGCGGCAGAGCGAAAGGCCGGCCGCAGGGGTGTGGGTCAGAGCGGCGCAGGGCCGCGGGGCTCCGCCCCCTCCCGGCGCAGCACGTACTTCTGGAGCAGCACGGCGACGAGCGCCAGACAGATCGCAAGCCCCACGAAAGAGGCCACACGGTAGAGGCCACCGAGGCGCGAGAGGTCGAAGAGGAAGGCCTTGAGCACGGTGATCGACAGCAGCGCGATGGCACAGACGCGCACCGCGCGCTGGCGCAGAGTGATCCCGGCGGCCAGCAGGCCGAGGGCGAAGAGGCCCCAGGCGATGGTGTAGGAGAGGTCCTCGGCCAGGCTGCTGGTGCCCTGGAGGAAGCCGAAGCGCAGGGTGTCGCCGGGGGAGAAGCAGTCGGCGATCTCGATGTTGACCAGCAGGAAGAGGAGCGCCGTGCCGCCGCTCGCGAGGATCGGCGTCACCCGCCAGCCCTCGATGAGCTCGTCGCGCCGGCCGCGCAGCCAGAAGACGGCGGCGAAGCAGGCGGCGGCCGCCAGCAGGTAGGTGTAGAGGTACCAGTTCCAGATCGGCAGCGGCAAGCGCGGATGGTAGGCGAGCACCGCGGGGTTGAGCCCCAGGCGGGCGAAGACGGCGACGAAGAGCCCCAGCGACCACAGCAGCACGCCGCGGTGCTCGAGGCGGCGGTAGAGCCAGGCGAGGGCGGCAGCGAGGAGGGCCCAGCCGAGAGTGATCCACTCCTTCTCGAGCTGCATCGGCACGGCGACGGTGACCAGGGCCAGCACCGCCGCGGCGACCATCGCCAGGCGGCCGGTGTCGCGCTCGCCAGCCGGCTCGCCCTTGAGCAGCCGCCACAGCACCAAGCCGAGGAGCCCTGCCTGGGCCAGCGGCAGGAGCCCGATGACGCCATCCCAGCCACCGGCGAGGAGCGCCTCGCGGCCCAAGAAGAAGAGCACCGTGCTCCCCAGGATGGCAGCCAGGTAGGGCGCTCGTGCCTTGCCGGCCCGCCTGCCGAGCAGCAACGGATAGAGCACGAAGGGCAGGCTGAGGGTCAGCGCCAGGAGCAGCGAACGGTCCCAGAAGGCGGCCTTGGCATGGGCCAGGCGCCAGGCGAGGGCGGTGACCGCCGTCGGCAGGGTGGCGGCAGCAGCCAGCACATGGTGGCCGCTCGAGGCTGCCAGCGAGAGCCAGAGCCCCACCAGGGCGAGGCCAGCCGCCAGCGCCCAGGGGTAGGCGGGCGCCCCCGGGAAGGCCACGGCGACCATCCAGGCGAGCTGCGCCACGGCGATCCCTAGCCCTGCCCCGGCGACGAAAGCCCCGCGGGCCACCCCCAAGGCCCCCCGCTTCGCCGCCTCGACGAAGGTCAACAGCCCCAGACCGGCCAGGCCGACGGCCAAGAGGAGCGCGGCGAGCGGCCAGGGCGCCTCGCCGGCCCGGCCAGCCACCCCGCCGAGCACCAGCAGGCAGGCAGCGAGGCCCAGGGCGGCGAGCGGGCCTTCGCCGAGGGCGACGGCGGTGGCGGCGAAGCCGAGGCCCAGGAGCCCCAGCAGCACCAGCACTCCCGCCTCGCGGGCGAAGGCCGGCCACTCCAGGGTCGCCAAGAGGATCGCCGGACCGGCGAGCGCGAGGTAGGTCGTGTAGCGCCACGGGCTCGCGGTGCGCCGGGCGAGGAAGGGGAAAGCGAGGGCCAGGAGGGCGAGGGAGCCCACCAGCAGCAGCCCCTCGCTGCTGCGCTCGGGGCGCAGCCAACGCGCGGCCCAGCTCGCCTCGACCACCACCAGGGCGAGGCCGCTCGCGAGCAGCAAGCTCGGCTGCCCGCCGCGGAGCGCCACCCACGCGGCGGCGGCCGTGACGCCGCCGAGGGCGAGGAAGAGCGGCACGGGAGCGACGGTCGCCGGCTCGAGCCAGACGAGAAGCGCGCCGGCGAGGACCAACGCCGGGGCCACCAGCGCGGCCGGGCGGGCCATCGCCAGGAAGCTCGCGCGCTCGCGCCGCGCGGCGAGCCAGGAGGCGCCGAGGTAGAAGCCCGGGAAGCCGACGAGCGGCACCAGGACGGCCGGCCAGGCCGCGGCGTCACGGTAGGAGATGGCGAGCCAGCTCCAGGTGACGACCACGGTGGCGACCGCGCCCACCGCATGCAGGAGGGCCGGGCCCCGCCAGAGGGCGATCGCCGAGAGGCCCAGGGCCAGCAGGGCGAGGTAGCCGAAGAGCAGCCAGAACCGCCCGCCGTAGACCGGCACCACGGCGACGAAGAGGGCGAGGGCCAGCGGCAGGGCGGCCGCCCAGGCGCCTGCCCCGGTCGACGACGCGGCACTCTCCTCGTCGCCGCCATTGCGCACGAGCCCCGCGAGAAAGGCGAGAGGCAGGAGCAAGAAGATCCCCAAGCCCAGCGGCAGCCGCTCCGGGCTCAGGAAGCGCACCACCCAGCCCCATTGGTAGAGCGTGGTCAAGGCGAGAGCGAGGGCCGTGAGCAGCCGCCAGCGGCGGCGCGACGCCACCCACCCGAGGCCGAGGTCGAGGAGCGCCAGATAGCTGAACAGGGTCAACGGCCGGTCCTCTCCCGTCGACAGCAGGACGGGGGTGGCGAAGCCGCCGAGCAGCCCGAGAAGGGCGATGAAGAGCGAGTCGCGGCGAATCGACAACAACACCGCCAGGACCGTCACCAGTGCCAGGAGGACGAAGGTGAAGCCGGCCGAGATCAGGCCCCAGAGAGAATGGGCGGCGAACAAGCTGGCGAAGAGGATGGCGACACCGGCCGCGTCGAGGGCGTTCGCCGTCACCGGATAGCGGTTCGCCGCCTTGAGCTCACAACCGAGCAGGAGGCCGGCCCCGGTCAGCAGGCCGAGGACCAGGCGGACGGGGGGCGCGAGCCAGCCGTGCTCGACCGAGTATTTGAGGAAGAAGACCGCTGCCACCACCAACGCGACGCCGGCGATCCACGAGAACAGCTTGACGCCGACGAGCTGCTCCCAGTCGAAGCCCTGGGCCCGGTCCGTTGCTGGCTGCGGGGGCTTTTCGGCGGGGGCCCGCGCGGGCACCACCGGGGCGAACGGCGGCGGGGCGAACGGCGGCGGCGCGACCGGCTGCGGAGGCCCGGGCAGCGGCGGGCGCTGGGCTGGCGGCAGCGACACCGCGAGCGGTGGGCTCGCCGCCGGCCGCACGGTCGCTGCAGGAACGGTCGCGGGCGGAATGGTCCGCGGAGGCCCGACCGCCGTCGGCCTCACGGCGGCCGGGGTCGTGGAAGGTGCCGCCGCTCGCTCTGCCGACCGCAGTGCCGCGACCTCTTGCTCGAGGCGCCGCAGCCGCTCGGCGAGCTCACCGCCGGCGGCAAGCCGTTCCAGCCGCTGTACCCGTTCGCGCAGCTGCCAGAGGACACCGAGGAGAACGACCGCGCCGCCGGCCACGAGCACCGCCGTGAGGAGCACGCTGCAGCCCATCCGCCTCCCTTCGCTTCGTCGCCGCCTGCCGCCCTGCCAACCTGCGCAGGAGGCCCGCGGAGCTTTCCCTCGACAAGGAGCGTGCCGAGCTTCCCACGTCCGCAGCCAGCCCACAACCGGCCCGAGCCTCGATCCCGCGGGCCGCAGCCGCACCGGCAACGCCTGGCGGGCGTGTAGACTCCACCCCTGCCGCACCGCATGGCTGTTCTCGGCATCGGACCTCCGAGCATCAGCGCCGGCCGGCGGTCGCGAGGAGAGGGGATGGCCCAGGGAGACGCGCTGATCGCCCGCGACATCGACGAGGTGATCGAGGCCCTCGACGGCATCATCGCGCGGGCGATCGAGCAACAGAGCCGCCTCGGCTACTTCGCCGCCCTCTACCGCAAGGTCACCGTGCGGGTGAAGGAAGGCATCGCCCAGGGCTTCTTCGCCGACGGCCCGCGCATGGAGCGGCTCGACGTCGTCTTCGCCAACCGCTACCTGGGCGCCCTCGACCGCTGGCAGCGCGAGCGCGCACCGTCACGCGCCTGGGCCCTGGCGTTCAGCGCGGCCGAGCGTTGGCGGCCGATCGTGCTGCAGCAGTTGCTCCTCGGGATCAACGCCCACATCAACCTCGACCTCGGGATCGCCGCCGCGACGGTGGCGCCGGGCGACGAGCTCGCCGCCCTCGAAGGTGATTTCCAGCGCATCAACGAGGTCCTCTTCTCCCTGGTGCAGGGCACGGTCGAGGCCATCGGCAGCGTTTCGCCATGGATCGCCCTGCTCGCCAAGCTGGGCGGCAGGGCCGGCGACGAGATCATCCGCTTCAGCCTCGAGCTGGCCCGCCAGGAGGCCTGGGACCTCGCCGTCGAGCTCGCCCGCCTGAGCCCGCGGCAGTGGGGGCCGGTCGTCGAGCTGCGCGACCACGAGACGTTGATGATCGGCGAGCGGGTGCTCTCGCCGGGTGCCTGGCTCGCCACCGGCCTGCTGCTCATCCGCCTGCGCGAGTCGAGCGACGTCGGGCGGGTGATCGCCGCCCTCGAGGCCGTGCCCGAGCCCCCGTTCAGCCTCCTCGAGGCCCGCGTCCAGGCGCGCCGCAGCGCGGCCCCGACACCGCCATGAGCACGAGCACCCCGGTGGCGACCTACCGTTCTCGGCGCGATGGCTTCGCCGCCGAGCGCGAGCGCGAGGCCGGCCTCTCGCGGCGCTTCTCGACCGCCCGCCTCGGCGTCTTCCTCGCCGGGGTCGCGGCGCTCGCCGTGATCCTCTTCCGCGCCGGTCGGCCGCCGAGCTGGGCCGTCGCCACGGCTGGAGGCTGCCTGCTGTGCTTCCTCGTCCTCGTCCGCCTGCACGACCGGGTGATCCGCCGCGAGCGACGGGCGGCGGCGCTCGTCGAGCTGCAGGAAGCGGCGCTCGCCCGGCTTGGCCGCCGCTTCGCCGAGTTACCGGTGCCGGCGCCGCCACCGGGGGCCGCCGAGACCCCACTCGCCCGCGACCTCGACCTCTTCGGCAGGAGCTCGCTCTTCCAGCTGCTGGGCACCGCGGCGACGCCCCCCGGCCGGCACTGCCTGGCCCGCTGGCTCCTCACCGGCGCTGATCCCACCGAGGTCCGCCGGCGCCAAGCTGCCGTCGGCGAGCTCGCGCCCCAGCTTGCCTGGCGCCAGGACCTCGCCCTCGCCGGCAGCTCCCTGGCGGGCATCGAAGCGGGGGTCGAGCCCTTCCTGCGCTGGGCCGAGGGTGAGCCCTATCTGCTCGCCCGGCCCTGGCTGCTGTGGCTCGCCCGCGGTCTCACCCTGGCGAGCCTCGCGCTCTTCGCGCTGGTGGTCGCCGGCGTGGTGCCGTGGTCGCTGTGGGCCCTCCTGGCGATCACCAACCTGGTGGCCAACTACCGGGCCGCCCAGCACAGCCATGCCATCTTCGACCGCGTCGAGGCCGGCGAGGCGGGCTTCGTCGCCTACGCCCAGGCCCTGCGCCTGGCCTGCGGCCCGGCGTTCGCGGCGCCGCTCCTCGCCGAGCTCCAGCGCCGGCTCGGCCGCGGCACGGAGACGGCACCGGCAGCCATGGAGCGGCTGCACCGCCTGGTCACCCTCGCCGACGCCCGCCACTCCTCGCTCGTCCACGGCCTGCTCACCGCCTTCGTGCTGTGGGACTTCCACGTCCTCGCCCGCCTCGAGGCCTGGCAACGCAGCGCCGGGCGGCAGGCCCGCACCTGGCTCGAGGCCCTGGGCGAGATGGAGGCCCTCGCCGCCCTCGCCGAGCTCGCCTTCCAACACCCCGATTGGGTGATGCCCAGCTTCGTCGAGGCAGCGCCGGCCCGCCTCGACGCCGAGGCCCTGGGCCATCCCCTGCTCGCCAACGAGGCGCGGGTGGCGAACGACGTCAGCGTGGGGCCGGCGGGGACGTTCCTCCTCGTCACCGGCTCGAACATGTCCGGCAAGAGCACGCTGCTGCGGGCGCTCGGCGTCAACGCCGTGCTCGCCCAGGCCGGCGGCCCGGTCTGCGCGCGCGCCCTCGCCCTGGCGCCCTGCCGCGTCGCCACCTCGATCCTGGTCGAGGACTCGCTGGCGAGCGGCGTCTCGTTCTTCCTCGCCGAGCTCAAGCGGCTGAAGGCGATCGTCGACCTCGCCCGCGCCGAGCACGCCATGCCGGCCGGCGAAGGCCGCGCCGTCCTCTTCCTGCTCGACGAGGTGCTGCGCGGCACCAACAGCGCCGAACGGCGGATCGCCGTGCGACGGGTAGTGCTGCACCTGGCGAGCCTCGGGGCCTTCGGCGCCGTCACCACTCACGACCTCGCCCTCGCCGAGGAAACCGAGCTGGCGGCGATCGCCACGCCGGTGCACTTCCGCGAGACCGTGCACGCTCCCGGCGAGGGGCCGGCGATGACCTTCGATTACCGCCTGCGGCCCGGCCTCGCGACGACCGTCAACGCCCTGCGCCTCCTCGCGTTGGTGGGGATCAGCGATGACTGAGCAGCGGCGGCCCCCGTTCGTCTGGCTGCTCGCCCTGACGGCCGCCGGCCTGACTGCCGTGGCGACCGCTCACCGCGCAGTGGAGGCCCCGGCCACGTCGCCGCCGAGCGGCCCGCTCGTGCTGTGGGCCTGGGAGCGGCCGGAGGACCTGCGCTTCCTCGCCGCGGCGCCAGGGCGCGGGCCCGTCGCCGTGGCGCTCCTCGTCGGCACCCTCGAGCTCAGGGGCGACGGGGCCCGCTGGCACGGCCGGCGGCAGCCCCTCGCCCTGCCGTCGACAGCCGAGCAGGTGGCCGTCGTCCGCATCGAGGTCGCGGCCGGGGTCGCGCCGAGCCTTTCGCCGGGCCAGCGCCGGCAGGCGGTGACGGCGATCCTCGCGGCGAGCCGCGATCATCACGTGCTGCAGATCGACTTCGATGCGCGGCGTTCCGAACGCGCCTTCTACACCGCCCTGCTCCACGACCTCCGCCGCGAGCGGCCGGCGCCCTCCCGGCTCGCCATCACCGCCCTCGCCTCCTGGTGCCTCGGCGACCCCTGGCTCGCCGAGCTGCCGATCGACGAGGCCGTGCCGATGCTCTTCCGCCTCGGTTCCGGTGAGGTTGCGGTGCGCCGGGAGCTGTCCCGGGGCACAGACTTCCGCTCGCCGCTCTGCCGGCAAAGCTACGGCCTGGCGACCGACGAGACGCCGCCGCGCCTGCGGCCGGGCCGCCGCCGGTGGTGGTTCTCGCCGCGGCCGTGGACCGCCGAGCGCTTCGCCGCCCTGCCCGATCCCGATCTGCGGGAGAGCTCCTGATGCCCCACCCTCGATCGGCTGAAAAGTCTCGTTTCTGCGGCCTCGGCGGGGCCCTGCTGGCCATGCCCTTGCTCGCTCTGGCCCTCGCCACGCCGCCGCTCGCCGCCTGCGGGCCCTGGCCCCTCGATGCCCGCTTCTGGTTCCGCGACCGTTCCGGGGTGAGCGACGAGCAGCTCGCCGCCGGCGCGCTGGGGGTGCTCGATCGCGGCCAGCGGCGCGATCGCCTGGTGCTCGCCTACCGCACTCTGAGCGGCCTCGCGCTCGCCCCAGCCAGCCGCGAGGCCGTCCACGCGGTGCTGGCAGAGGAGCCCACCAGCGGCGGCGACGGCACGGCGGCGTGGACGGCGGCCCGCAAGACGGTGCCGGGGGCGCCCGAGATCAGCTGGATCTGGACCGAGCGCAGCGGCAAGCGCGAGGAAGGCGGCTCGACCTCCTACTTCTATTTCACCAACTGTCTCGACGACGCCTTCGCGACCGCCGCACGCACGCTGGCGGCGCGGCGCCAGCGCTTCGGCGACGCCTCGCCGGAGGTGCGCGAGTGGTTGGCCGGGCAGGACGTCGTCTTCGCCCGCTGCCAGCAGGGTGATGGTCTGCCCGCTTCCCTCGACACCGGCTGGGACCCCTTGCTGCGCCAGGACCGCGAGTACCAGATCGCCGCCGCCCTCTTCTACTCGCTGCGCTTCGCCGAGGCGGCGGAGCGCTTCGCGGCGATCGCCGCCGACACGGCGTCCCCCTGGTCGCGCTACGGCCTCTACCTCGTCGGTCGGGCGCGGCTGCGCGCCGGGGAGCTCGACGCTGCCGCCGTCGCCTTCCGGGCCGTGCTCGCCGACCCGACGCTGGCGAGCCTTCACGAGTCGGCCCGCGGCCTGCTGCGCCTCGTCGCCATCCGGCACGATCCGGCGGCCGTCCGGCGGGAGCTCGCGGCCCGGCTGACCGCGCCGGTGATCGACCCCGCGGCGCTCGCGGACTACGTGCGGCTGGTCCGCGACGCCGGCACCCGCGCGCCAAGCACCGAAGATGACCTCGGCAGCTGGTTGCAGGCGATGGCGGACCCCGCCCTCTACGGCGGCGAGGACCCAGCCGTGGCGCCCGCCGAGGTGGCGGCCCGCTGGCGGGCTCATCCCACCCTGCCGTGGCTGGTGGCGGCCCTGGCCGCGGCCGACGGCACGGACTTCGGCTCGAGCAGCGAGCTCCTGGAGGCCGCCGCGGCGGTGCCGGCGACCTCGCCCGCTTTCCTCACCGTCCGCTTCCATCGCGCGCGGTTGCTCGCCGATCTCGGCCGCTTCGCCGAGGCGAGCGCCGCGCTCGCCCCCTTCGTCCAGGCCGACGGCGGCCAGCGGCTGGCAGCCCTGGCGCGGCCGGACCAGAACCGCCTGCGCCTGCTCGCTGCACGGCTGGCGGCAAGCGCCGAGGAGTACCTCCGCCTCTCGCTGGTGCCGCCGGTCGAGGTGGGAGCGAGCGACGGCTACAGCCTGTGGGGCGACGACGAGTACGAGCGCTACCTCGAAGGCGAGCCGCTGCTGCCCGACGATGCCGTGGTGCTCCTCAACCGTAGCCTGCCGGCCGCGGAGCTCGCGCGCCTGGCCAGGAGCGAGGGTGGGCTGCCGGGCGAATGGCGTCAGCGCTTCTTTCGCGCTGCCGCCACCCGGGCCCTGATCGGCGACGACACGGCGCTCGGCCGCACCTTGGCGACCGAGGCCGAGGAGCTCGCTCCCGAGCTCGCCGAGCCGCTCCAAGCCTGGCTCGCAGCCGGCGACGACCGCCGTTTCGTCGCCGCCGAGGCGCTGCTGCGCCTGCCGGGCCTGCACCCCAACCTGCGGCTGAACGTCGACGACCGCGCCCCCCTCGACGAGCTCGATAGCTTCGGCGGCAATTGGTGGTGCGCCGGCGCCCCGGAGCCGACCGGCGTCTTCACCGAGGTCCGTTTGCCGGCGGTGCGCTTCCTCACCCCGGCGGAACTCGCCCAGGCCCGCCAGGGCCCACCGTGGCCCGACCTCGCGAGCGGCCCGATCTTCCTCGGTGAGGTCGTGCTCGCCTTCGCCCGCGCCCACCCCGACGATCCCCGCGTGCCGGAAGCCCTGCACCTCGTCGTTCGCGCCACCCGCTACGGCTGCGGCCACGCCTACGGCGAGGCCGAGGAGATCACTCCCAACGGCCGCGTCTCCAAGGCCGCCTTCGAGCTCCTCCACCGCCGCTACCCGCAGAGCGAGTGGACCGCGCAGACGCCATACTGGTTCAACTGAGGCGGGGGGACCGCGAGAAGTTTGGCAGCAACCACGTAAGACGCTATCTTACGAGACATGAGAACCGCCATCTCCACCAAGGGACAGATCGTCCTGCCCGCCGAGATCCGTCGTCAGGACGGCATTGAAGCAGGCCAGGAATTCGAGGTAGAGCGCCTCGACCGCGGCGAGTACCGTCTGGTGCGCCTCGAGCCGGCCAAGAACCAGGGCGTGGTCGACTGGTTGCTCTCTTGCCCCGACCCGGGTTTCTTCGTCCCCATCGAGTCCGAGAGCACCGACGCCCTGTGAAGTTCCTCGTCGACGCCAACGTCCTCAGCGAGCCGACCCGGCCAGTGCCAGATCCCGCCGTCCTCGCTTGGTTGCGCAGCCACGAGCCTGAGTTCGCCATTGACCCGGTGATTCTCGGTGAGATCCGTTACGGGATCCTCCTGCTTCCCGGTGGCAAGCGGCGAGAGCGCCTGGAAGCATGGTTCGAGGCCGGAATCGGCAGGCTTCACTGCCTTCCCTGGACTGCCGAGTCCGGCCTCCGCTGGGCCCGCCTGCTCGCCGATCTGCGGCAGAAGGGCAGATCGATGCCCGTCAAGGACAGCTTCATCGCCACCACGGCGCTCGTCCATGGTCTCACCGTGGTCACCCACAACCGTGCCGACTTCGAGGCCTCGGGCGTCGAGGTCCTCGATCCCTTTCTCTAGCGCCGGTCTGATTAGAGCTGGACGGCGCGTTTGGCGGCTGCGAGGACTGTTGCGCCTCCCGACCGGCCAGCACTTCGACCAAGGGGAGAGTCCGATGCCTGAGCAGAGACCAGTACGCTACTTCGAGCCCACCCAGGAACAGGGCCGTGCGCTCTTCCAGCGCGGCCTCGCAGGGCCGGTGGTGATGCTCAACCTGCTGCGCTTCCGCGAGGTGGCCGACTACTCGGCGAGCCCCGAGCTGGCGCCGGCCGAGCCGATCAGCGGCGCCGCCGCCTACCAGCTCTACGTCGAGCACACCCGGCCCTACCTCGCTGCTTCAGGAGGAGAGGTGCTGTTCTCCGGCCACGGCGGGGCCTTCTTCATCGGCCCCACCGACGAGCGCTGGGACGCCGTCCTCCTGGTGCGCCAGGCGAGCCTCGCCGACTTTCTGGCCTTCGCCTCCAACGCCGACTACCTGCGCGGCCTGGGCCACCGCACGGCGGCCCTCGAAGACTCGCGGTTGCTGCCACTGGTGGAAACCTAGGTCGTCACCGCCCTCAGGGCAGGCAGACGTTCGACGCCTGCCCCGCCGTGGGGTAGCACTGGTAGATGGTGCTGACCGGCTCCAGGCACTCAATGTGCTGATAGGTGACGCTTGAGACCTGCTCGGTGAAGGTGCCGTCGCAGTGCTCGATGGTCGATCCGGTGGTGACCTTGACCTGGGTGTGACGGGTGGCGAAGTTGTAACCCCAGGAGTCGTAGAAAGGACCGATCCACAGGCAGTTGGTGCCGGCGTACCAGGTGAAGGCCACCTCATAGTGCGTGAACGGTGTGACGCTCTTGGGGTCCACGCAGACCTGAGGACAGTTCGCCACGCAGGAGTCGTAGTCCTCCGTGCACGGGCAGAGGTCGCTCATCGGCTCCTCGCACTCGGGGTAGTAGGAGGCGCAGCTCTCGTAGGCGGACCAGCAGGAAGAAAGACAGTTCGGGTCGGGGACGTAGCCCCGGGTGAGCAGGCTTGGCGTCCCGCGCTCGGGAGCCGAAGGCGAGGACGGCCTCACGACCCGCGGGCGCACGGCGAGGGGTTGGAGCGCCTCCCGGCCACCCTCCTCGCGACTCCGCAACAGATCTTCGACGCCGAGAACCGTGCTCAGCACGCCGTCCAGGCGGATCGACACCTCGAGCAGATGGCCGCCCTCTGCCGCCTTGGCTCGGAGCCGGGCCAGCTCACCCGGGTCGTAGGCCAGCAGCTCGAGAGCCTGCCCCGGCACCCGTGACTGCCCGCGAAGATCGAAGATCTCGAGAACCTCGATCCTGCCGTCGAGCCGGTACTCGACTCGGGCCGTCGAGGGAAGGGTCTCCACGGCGCTCCCGGGGAGCCGATAGAAGAGCGGGCTGGCGGCCGCGGGCGCCACCTCCCCGGTCGCGAGCGACGCCGCCTCGAGGCGGACCTCCTTCGCCGCAGCGGCACTCGCCGCCGCTACCATCAAACCCACCATCATCGTTGCGATGACTGCCCAGACCTTCCTTCGCGCCATGAGGTCACCTCCTGGTCCCGAGGACCCTGGTGGACGATCGCCGAGCTCGCCAATCGAGGAGCTCGCTGATTCACGAGCCCGGGATCTCTGGTCAATTTGCCTGGAGGCATTATGGCATGATTGCTCTTTCTGCTCTACACTCTCACCGGCCCTTTCACAGATGGCGCCTAGCCGTAACCCGGCGCGCCAGGCAGTCGTTTCAGCGATGCCGCGGCTGATCGTAGCCAGCACGATCTCGCCGCGCAGGTCCGCAAGGACCCTGTCGACCACCCGCATTGTTGGTCATGGCGTTCGCAGCGGGCTGATTCCCCGTCGTAGCCGAGGAGCTTTTGGCGCCCGCCGGAGAGGAGCGGTCGCTCTCCCGAGACGAGAGAGCAACAGGCCGGCCCTGGTCGGTCTAGGCGAGCGGAAACAAGGGATAGCCCAGCGCTCTGGCCAGCTGGTTGAGCCGCTGGTCGTAGCTCGCCAAGGCCACGTCCCGCCGCCGGCTTGCGAGAAAGACCATGGTGGCGGGATGGAGTGCGTCGAGAGTCCGCACCGGCGAGGGGAAGGGTTCGAGCGCCCGCACCAGGACGACCGGGGTGTCGAGGTAGATCAGCGATCCTCGCGGCTGCCTGCGAGGCCTTCCGCCACCTCCCGCCAGGGCGCCGTCGGCCGTCGCGGTGGCAGCGGAGCCGAGCCGGGCTCGGCCGGGCGGATCAGCCCTCTGGCTACCGCATCAGCCAGCAGCTCGTCGGCCAGGAGCGCAGACCGGTCCGGGCAAGGCGGCGTCAGCTCGGCAACGACTCGATCGCGATCGGTGACCAAGACCACCTCGCCCGCAGCGGCTACGCGCACGTACTTGCTGAGCTGGTTCTTGAGTGCTTTGAGCCCCACGGCGACCATGGCGGCGAGGTAGCCCCTAGAGGCCACCTTGTCAGTCGGATTCCATCGCGGCCCCTGTCACGCCGATCTCTAGTCCTGCCCCTCCACCAACCCCTTGAGGGTGGCGAAGAAGCGGGCGGCCCGCTTGCGGCCGAAGGAACGCAGCAGGGGGCCGAGAAGCTTGAAGAGGAGCTTGCCTCGTTGCGGCTCGAAGTCCACCCGGTAGTCCAGCCGGGTACGCCCACCGAGGTCCGTGAAGCGGTAGTCGACGTCCATCGGCGCGCCCCCGAGGGAGCCACCGGCGAGGCAAACGGCGAGGTGGCGCGGTTCGTCGCGAGAGGTCACCTCACCGGCGTACTCGGCCACCCGGCGGCCCTCCCGGATCTTCATCACGAAGGTCGATCCCGGCCGGCTCGGGCCCTCGCTGGTCGGGGTGCTCTCGAGCAGGCCCTCCATCCACTGCTGCTGCTTTTCCGGCTCCTCCACCCACGCCCAGAGGGCGGCGGGCGAGCAGGCGAACTCGCTACGGTGCTCGATCCGCATGGCTAGCTAGCCCGCCGCGAGGTGATGTCGAGGGCCTTGAACTTGCTCCCGTCGGGCTTGAAGAAATAGATCTCGGTCGCCACCTCGTCGTCGCTCACCCAGCGCATGATGAGGTCGAAGACCTCCTCGTGGCCGGAACGCGGGTCCTTGTCGGCACCGTGAAAGACGATCGCGTTCTGCGCCTCGTCCCAGTGACCGGTGGACTGGATGCAGTAGGTCCCCCCGCTGTCGCAGCCATACATGCTGTAGAGGCCGGAGCGACGGTCGAAGCCGACCAGCTGGAAGGCCTCGAAGTGGCTGTCGCCGCTGCCTCCCGTGCTCGCCATGGTGAGGAAGCGGCCGCCGAGGATCGCTTCGTTGTGGCCCTCACCGGTCAGCGTGGTGGGGCCGCCAGGGGTGAAGTAGAAGTGGTATTCGCGGCGCCAGGCGCCGGCGAGGCGCGCCAGCCGAGCGTGCTCGGGGCCCGGCTGGACGAGCGCCATGGCCTCGGCAATGCGGGCCGCCTTGTCGTCCTCAGCGGCTGACTTCTCAGCCGGGGCAGCGGGCTTCTCAGCCTGGGCGACCAGCGGCACGACGGCCGTGGCCAGGAGCAGCAGCAACGTCGACGCGACACGGCGATGACGCATCACAACCTCCTCACACAGCAAGGGTCGCCGCCGCCCTGGCGGCGCCCATGACTTCAGTTTCCCGCCGGCGCCGCCGGGAAGAGCCCGGCCAGCAGGCGGCGCCAGCGTTCTTCGATGCTCGGGGCGAGCGCACCAGCCTCGCCGAAGAGCGACAGGGTGAGCTTGGCGAAACCCAAGCGGACCTCGACCCAAAGATGGGCGTCGTTCCAGCCTTCGACGAGCACGGCGAGGTCTTTGGGTGGGTTGACGTGCAGCACGCGACCGGCGAGGGCCTCGCCGTCGGCGCTCTGCCAGGCGAAGCGGCCACCCGCGACGAGGTTCGAGACCTCTCCGCTCGCCACCAGGCCACGCGGCCCCAGGAGGCGCGCCCAGGCCCCCTCCACCGTGAGGCCGGGCTCAGCGTCGTAGCGCGCCGCGGCGTAGGCCACTTGGCGCGGCAGGCCGCGATGCCGAGTCTGGGTCACTGCCAGGAGGCCGAGGAAGACGTCCCAACCATGAGAGAGCGAGTCCAGCTCGTCGTCCCAGCCGCTGGCGGCGAAGCCCGAGTGAACGAGGCGCAGGACGGTCTTGCCACCCTTGGCCTCCAGGTAAAGGTCGACCGCCAGCGGGGTCGGCGGCCAGGCCTCCGGGTTGGCGTCCTCCGCCCAGCGCAGGTGATGGGGCGGGTCCCAGAGCGCGATGCGCTGCTCCCCCTCCCAGGGCTCCCCCCAGGAGACCCACACCCGCCCACCCTCGCCCTTCTCGGCGCGGGCCGCGAAGGAAAACCAGCGGGCGATCTCCTCGCCCTCGGTGAGCGCTTGCCACACCTGCTCCGGCGGCGCATCCACCTCCACCTCGGCGACGATCCGCCGCTCAGGCTCGTCCATCGTCTCCCTCCTCGTTCGGCAACAGCTCCGGCTTGGTGATCGCCGGGTGACATCCCACGGTCAAACGGAAGAGGCGGCCGTCCGGGGCCTCCTCGTGGTGGTACTTGGCGACCAACGCCGCCACCTGCGCAGCGAGCTCCTCAGCGAAGGCCTGGCGCTGCGCCGCCGAGGCGAAGCGGACCTCGGCGTCGAGCGAGAGGGTGGCGAGACGCTGCTTCCCGCGCCTCGCCGCCCGTTCGAGCGTGGACACCTCGCGCAGGGTGCGGCCGGCGAGGCTCAGCAGGTAGGCCGCAGAGAAGCGGTCCCGCACCGTGCGGGGGTCGCCCGCGAGCGGCCCGAGCGCCGCCGGGCCGATCAGGTAGGAGGTGGCCGTCGCCTGCACCACGCGCTCCACGCAGCCGCCCTTGCGGCGCTCCTCGACGGCCTCCACCAGCCCGGCCTTCTCCAGCTCGCGCAGGTGGTAGTTGACCTTTTGCCGCGGCAGCCCCAGCGAGCGGGCCACCGTGGTCGCCGAGCCCGGCTCGCGCAGCCCCTGGAGGATGCGCGCGCGCAGCGGATCGCAGAGCGCGGCGGCCTGCTCGGGGTGATCGACGACGGCCAAGGCGGCGGGCATGGTGCGAGGAGGATACACCGACAAAAAAATTTGTCAATGAGCCCTCAGCCGAGCACCGCTACCTCGGCTGCTAGCATGCGCCGCATGCGCTCGACACTCTGCTGGCTCCCCCTGCTCCTCGCTCTCGCTGCCACCGCCTGTGCCCCGCCGGCACCGAAGGCCGACCTCGTGCTGCACCACGGCAAGCTCGTCACCGTCGACGCCCAGCACCCGGAGGCCCAAGCGATCGCCATCCAGGGCGACACCATCGCCGCCGTCGGTAGCGACGCTGAGATCGCGCCCTGGATCGGGCCGCAGACGAAGGTGATCGACCTCGGCGGCAAGCTCGCCATCCCCGGTTTCGTGGAAGGTCACGGCCACTTCCTCAGCCTCGGCGAGGCCAAGATGGCCCTCGACCTGACGACGGCGAAGAGCTGGGACGAGATCGTCGAGAAGGTCCGCCAGGCGGCGGCCAAGGCCCAACCCGGGGAGTGGATCCTGGGTGGCGGCTGGCACCAGGACAAGTGGGAGAGCCGCCCCGAGCCGAATGTCGAGGGCTTCCCCGTGCATGCCGCGCTCTCCGCCGCCGCGCCCGACAACCCGGTGCTGCTCTCCCACGCGAGCGGCCATGCCGCGTTCGCCAACGCCGCGGCGATGGCTGCCGGCGGCGTCACCGCGGCGACACCCGACCCGCCGGGCGGCGAGATCCTGCGCGATGCCGCGGGCCAGCCCACGGGCCTCTTCCGCGAGGAGGCCGAAGCGCTGGTCAGCCGGCAAGGGCCCCCCTCGGAGGCCGAGCTCCTCAAGGCGATCGAGCTGGCGAGCGAGGACTGTCTCGCCAAAGGCGTCACCAGCTTCCAGGATGCCGGCTCACCGGTGCCGCTCGTCGACCTCTACCGCCGCCTGGCCGCCGAGAAGAAGCTCCGCCTGCGCCTGTGGGTGATGTTCCGCGATCTCGACGAGCGGATCGCCGCCGCCCTGCCGAGCTACGAGGCCGCGCCGCCCGACGAGTTCTTCAAGGCTGGCGGCATCAAGCACGCGGCGGATGGCGCCCTCGGCTCGCGGGGGGCCTGGCTGCTCGCCCCCTACAGCGACCAGCCGGGCTCGACCGGGCTCAACACCACGCCCATCCCAGTGATCGAGGCGACGGCCAAGCTCGCCATCGACCACGGGCTCCAGCTCTGCGTGCACGCCATCGGCGACCGCGCCAACCGCGAGACCCTCGACCTCTTCGCGCGCACCGTCGCCGCCCACCCCGAGAAGAAGGACTTGCGCTGGCGGGTGGAGCACGCCCAGCACCTCGACCCGGCCGACATCCCGCGCTTTGCCCAGCTGGGAGTGATCGCCTCGATGCAGGCCATCCACTGCACCTCGGACGGCCCCTGGGTACCCGCTCGCCTGGGCGCCGAGCGCTGCGCGGCCGGTGCCTACGTCTGGCGCCAGCTCCTCGACTCGGGCGCCGTGGTGTCGAACGGTACCGACGCGCCCGTCGAGGACGTCGACCCGATCCCCGGCTTCTACGCCGCCGTGACCCGCCAGATGAAGAACGGCGAGGCGTTCTACCCAGCTGAGAAGATGACGCGCGAAGAGGCCCTCAAGGCCTACACCCTCTCGGCGGCCTACGCCGCCTTCCAGGAGAACCAGAAGGGCTCGCTCACCGCCGGCAAGCTGGCCGACATCACCGTGCTCTCCCGCGACCTGATGACCATCCCCGAAGACGAGATCCCCGGCACCCAGGTGGTGATGACCATCGTCGGCGGGAAAGTGGCCTTCGAGAGGAAGTAGGGGCGGCGAGAAGTCGGGGCGAGCCTCACCCAACCGTCGCCAGGAACTCCCCCACCGCCTGCTGCCACTCGGCAGGGTGGGTGAAGAAAGCGCCATGGCCGGCGCCGGCGAAGGCGTGGTGCTCGGCCCGCGGGTAGAGGGCGAGGAGGGCGGCGCGGGACGCGGCGCGGGCGATGCGGTCCCGTTCGCCTTCGAGGACCAGTACCCGGCCCGGCCAGGTCGCGAGGTCCCCCGGGGCGAAACGCGAGTGGGCGTCGTAGTCGATGGCGAGGCGGTAGAGGCTTGCGAGGTCGGCCCAGCCGAAACCGACGAGCTCGCGACGGAAGGCGGCCAGCGCGGGAGCGCGGAGCGCGCCGGCACGGCGCAGCGAGAGGCGGACGACGAGGCCGAGGAGGCCGCGCAGCACGCCGAAGGGCACCCGGCGCAGGCGGCCCAGCCAGCGCTCGTTGCGGGCGGCGCGGGCGGGGTCCGGTGGCGCCGAGCCAGCGAGGACGAGGCCGCTCACTCGTGCCGGCGCCTGGCGCACCAGGCACTGCGCCACGAGGCCGCCGAACGAGCCGCCGTAGACCGCGACCCGATCCAGGCCTTCGGCCGTGAGGACGGCCTCGATGGCGGCCAGGACCTCCGCGACCGTCGCGACCCGCGCGTAGCGCAGCAGAACCACGCGGCGGCCGCGGGCGGCGGCGACGAAACGGTCGAGCACCACCTCGGCGCCGGCCAGGGCGCCGGGCAGCACCAGCAGGCCGCGCTCACCCGCCCCGGCGGTGAGGTAGCTCCAGGGCCGGCCATCGACCGTGATCTCCTTGGGCTCGACCTCGCTCTGCATGGGGCCACCTCCGCGCTCTCGGCTGGCGCCTCCCGGGACGACGGCAACTGCCACGCACCAACCGGTGCGCAGGGCAGTCTACAAGAATTTTTTGGCTAATCAAAATCCCGCACAGCAACCCTCCGCGTCGCGGGCGGGCTAGCATGCCGGGGAGGAGGTGGTGATGGGACGCAAGCTCTGCCCGAAGGTGATCCTCGAAGGCACCCGGCTGACCTGGAAGACCGAGATCGCCTTCGCTCTGAACGAGCATCCGCGGGTGGTCGGGCCCCGCAAATACCGCTACCACTCGCCGCTGATCTCCGCCGAGTGGTGCGCCTTCACCAACGTGCCCTGGGGCCGCGGCCTGATCAACTTCGCCCACGAAGAGGCGGCCCAGGCGATGGAGACCTACCGCACCTGGGTGCGACTCTTCGAGCTACAGCGCTACTACTCCTGGATCGTTGACCGGTTCCACCTCTCGACCCAGGCCTACCAGCTCCAAAGCCGCGGCGTGCGCTACGACTTCGGCTGGTTGGAGGACCGCCTGCTGCCGCTCGGCTTCCGGCTCGTCTTCTGCACCCGGAGCGCCGACTCCTTCGCCGCCGCCCGCGCCCGCCGGCTCGAAGTCTCGGGCAACCCGCGCCAGTACGACGACCTCGACGCCTTCGTCCGCCAGCAGGCGCTACTGCGCGAGTTGGTCGCCGCCTCCAAGCTCCCGACCCTGCACCTCGACCTCTCGGACGACGACGTCCCCCGTGCCGCCGACGCCATCGCGGACTGGCTCGAGGCCACGGGCGGGCTCTACGCACCGGAGTGAGGGGCCGGCCGGCGACCACCTCGGGCCCGCGCCGCCGCCCCTAGCGCTCGGGAGCCAGGCGGGCGCCGGCGTAGGCCGCGGGGATGAAGGCCAGGAAGGTCAGCACCCAGAACCAGGCCGGCGGCGGGATCATCAGGTTGTTGGCGACGCCAGCCAGAGTGAGCAGCACACCGAGGACGAGGGCGTGGCGGACGCTGGCGCGGGCCGCCAAGCGCGCCGTGAGCCAGCCGCCGGCGAAGCTACCGAGGACCCAGCCGACGATGACCACGAGGAGCGCACCGACAGGCGCCGCGGCCAGCAGGCCGCGCAGCTGCTCGCGGTCGGTGACTCCCTGCGCCGCCCGGCCCATCTCCGGGAAGAAGACGTGGCCGTTCAAGCTCTCGACGATCATCATGATGAGGCTCGCGGCGAGGAAACCGGCGATGACGGCACCGATGCTACGGAGGGCAGAGCGCATGGGACCTCCTGACTTGGGACCTTCGTAGGGCGCTGAGTCTGGGGATCGTACCCGAGGCAGGGCCCACCGGGTACTGCTGGCGGTCAACCACGCTGAACGGACACCCGCACGTGCGGCCGCAGTGGCGATATCATCAGCTCTGTCGCACGCAGTTATTCAATTCAGACCATGCCGACGCTCGCGTCCGGCTCGCCAGCGACCTGCGCCCTCGAGCCGCTCTCGAAGTGGGCCCAGCCAGAGGAGATTGCCTTCGTGTCGAAGCTCATTCCGTGTGCCGTACTCGTTCTGAGCCTTGCCACCGCGAGCGGAGCTTTCGCCGCCGTCGTCCGCACTTCCGAGGGTGCCGAGACCAGTGGCGACTTCGTCACCGAGACCTTT
>WBZL01000618.1_pt1 | contig 39869 bp, 43 predicted proteins | sample 5204291 | NCBI WGS metagenome assembly WBZL01 (sample SAMN12344345, study PRJNA552823) | activated sludge metagenome | biome: Activated sludge suspended growth; feature: Nitrification reactor; material: Wastewater; isolation source: activated sludge from nitrification reactor of wastewater... | reverse complement strand
CGCGGCGCCGCCTGCATCGGCTGGCGCGAGCACAACCTCTGCACCCTCACCTGGGAGCGCGTGCGCTGGCCCGAACGCGCGGCCGACGGCCACCTGACCCGCCCCGGCATGATCTGGTGCCCGCGCACCAAGAACGGCGACCCGATCGCCCAGCCGATCAGCGATCGCCTGGAGCAGCTGCTGCGCGACTGCCTCGCCGCGCGCACCGGCGAATCGCCCTGGGTATTCGCTGACGCACAGGGCGCCTGCTGGCTCGACGACCCCGAGAAACCGAAGCCGCTCTGGCGCCCGCGCAAGCGCTGGCTCGCCGTCAAGAAAGCCGTCGGCATCGAACCCGGCTTCCGCTTTCACGACCTGCGCCGCACCTGGGCCACACACCTGCTCCAGGCCGGCGCCGCCAAAGACCGCCTGCAACAGGCCGGCGGCTGGAAAACCTCCCGCATGGTCGACGTCTACGCCCGCCTCGAAACCGAACACCTGCTCGACACCCTCAACCTCATTCCCCGCAGCGGCGGGGATGATTAGCAGCCGTAAAGGATTTTTATTACCAAAACTCATTGCCTCGCGCCGGCCCCCAGTCGATCTCCTCATGCAGATTGTTTGACGTAATTTGCGCGAGAAGGCTTTGCAGTTCAAAACGACCGATAACAACTTTCATTTCCTTTTTCCTCCGCAAAACGAGAGAACATGATGACCGTCATCACCGACTTCCTGCACCTGCGCCGCCACTGCCGCGCACTCAGCGCATACTACGACGCAGCAGCATGGAAACGACGCGTTTTCCTGCGCGCCCTGAAGAAAAAGCGCACAGACATCCCGGCGTTACTGAATGCTCGCCTTCGCAAGCAATTTCAGCGTCAGGTCGAAAACTGCGACAAATACTGCGCGTACATTTCTGAACAGATGTGCGCGGCCGGTCGCTACTTCATACACATTGAATCGGCAATTGACCGCTGTACAACATTCGAGCAGCGTTGCGACCTGATCAACGTCAACCGCAGCGACCGAGCACGTTTGAATCAGAACGCCGGCATCAAGGAACTCATCTTCATCGAAGCCATGGAGGATTCCGCCACACACCAATTAGATGCCTACAACAACGGCCCAGTGTTTAATGCCGTGAAGAAATTTTTGCTATCCAATCCGGAAATGGATAGTAATCCCATCACTATGTTCGATCCCGGAAACCCCTTCTACGGCATACCCTGCTACCGACGGCAGGCAGACGGCTCGTGGAGCCGAGTGGCTCCGGCGCTCACGGTGCACGACGCTACCGGCAGCCACATCGTTCGGCGCGATGGTCGTTGATTCATCAGCAAATTAATACGGCACAACCCGCACTGCTCGCCCGGTCTGGTCCATATGCACGCCCGGTCCGTACGCATCCAGTTGCAGCGGCCCCATCACCGGCAATGCCGGAGGTCGAGCCGCCGACGCCGCAGCTTGCGCCTCGATGAACCGCTGCAACGCGCGCCGGCGCCGAGCGTTGTCATAGACGGCCAAGCATTGCTGGTCACGCGTCTCCGGGAAACTGACTAGGCACACCGCTTCATCAAGTTCAACATCCGGCTTCTTCCCGATCAGATCGAAGGCCGCCGATGAATACCGATCGAAATACGGAAACTTTGCCTGCACTTCCGGCAATTGCTCTGCTAACGGCCGATGTTGCACGCATCCAGTCAACACAACTGCAACCAACAACCATAAAAAACGCATTACCAACACTCCTTGTCAATGTCGCACGGGAATCAAATCATCAAACAAACCAGCCGCCCCTGTTCCATCCCCAGTTGCTTGGCTGGATTTGTTAAGAACGGGGGGCTTACCTAAATACTCGGCAGCACTTACTGCCGTTAATCTAAAAACCACTGGAAGTTTCTCATCGGCCACAACAACAACCCCGCGAACACGATCAAGAATTAGTGTATCGCGAATAGATTCATATCTATAAAACCAAGTCCACCACCCCAGAATAAGAAACATCGCAATAAATGCGCGCATCCAATCTCGATCTGTCATGCCATCCCTCCTTGACGCCCCCCACGGGCCGCGCCTACTGTACCCCCGTCGCCGCCCATCGGCGACCGGGTTTGGCGACCCGTTGATCAAGGCGCGAAGGCGCCCATAGCTATGTCGCAGGCGCTTTTTTTATGCCTGCGATGCACGTCTATGGCGGCACGCGCGGGGAGGCTCGCGAGAGCCTGCCGGTTCCTTGGTCCCGGTTCGCCAACCCCGCGCGGGCCGTCACCCTTGTTTGGCGACAGTGGTGACGGTTCCTCACATTAGACCGAGGAGCCACAACCATGAACACCCCCGAACGTTTCACGCTCGACAGCGGCACCGACATCCCGCTGCTCTGGTACCGCGGCCAGCCCGTCCTGACCTTCGCACTGATCGACCGCGTGCATCAACGGACGGATGGACGGGCGAAGAAAACCTTCTACGAGAACAGGGACAGGTTCATCGCCGGCGAAGACTTCCATCTTGTTGATTTTGCTCAAAGGTCCGAATTTCGGACTTTTGGAATCGAAGTCCCGCCGCGCGGCCTGACCGTCGTCACCGAGTCCGGCTACCTCATGCTGGTCAAGTCATTCTCCGACGACCTCGCGTGGCAGGTGCAGCGGCAGCTCATCAACGGCTACTTCCGCGCCCGACGCATCGAAGCCACACCGCCCGCCGGCCTGCCCAACCTCTTCCCCGGCGCCGACCAGCCGCCGACCGCCCGCCTCGATGCCGCCCTGCTGCGCGAGCTGCGCCTGATCAGCCCGGCGCTCGCCCAGGTGTACCTCGTCGAAATGGGCATCACCCCCGAATACGTCGCCGGCGTGCTCGACCGCAGAGGCCTCGCCCTCGCTGCAACCACGGCGCCCAACACCGCCGCCGGCACGGCCGCCGTCATGCCCAACAACGCCGCCCCCCTGCACTACCTGCGCGAACGCCTCGACCGCATGGCCGACTTCAGCACCGCCGCCGTCTGGATATTCCTGCCGGACACCTGGGCCGCCGTCTGCCAGCCCTACGACGCCCGCGACACCCTCATCCGCCTGCGCGAACTCGGCTACCTCCTCTGCGCCCCCAACCGCTTCACCCGGCAAGGCCCCCGGCAACCCAACAGCCGCCGCCGCCCCGCCTGCTACCACATCCTCAAGCGCCTGGCCAAGCAACCCACCGCAGCCACCGTCGAAACCGCCCCGTCCACCGAAACGACCGCGTAAGGGAGGCCCGACCATGCAACCGCTCGACTCCCGCCGCGCCGAAAACATCGCCGGCGACCTCGCCGCCGTCCTCGACACCCTGCGCACCCTCACCGACGCCGACCTGGCGAAAGTCCTCAAACACCTGCACCCCAGCGAACGCCGCCAACTCGACCGCCAGTGGCTCCGCCTGCACCGCCCGCACTGAGCCCCGAAAACGACGAAGCCCCCGTGAGGGGGCTTCTTTTTTTAATATGCTCAGGATTACAAATCATTCCTGTTCATCGTCCTGTTTGCTTGCTGGCCGCGTCTTCGTATACCCAGCCCCACCAAAAGCGCCAAGAGCGGTGTAGCCAACAAACTTGATCAGCTCCATCAATGTTGCATCCTTGTTGAAGCAGACCAAAAGCACAATTACACCGGTAACGAGAATAGATATTCCACCAAAGAGAAAAATACGCCAACGCGTAATTTTCAAATCGGCTTTGGTCCGCTGCTCACGATCGCTCTTTTGAGCCTCTAATGCTGCCATCGCATATTCATGACCTTGCTTGATGTCTGCATCAGCAAGATCAAGTTCTCGAGTGCGCAACTCCAGCCGCCGCTCTTCGACAGAAAGAAGCCGCTGAAGTTGCTCACCAGAGATATTCGATACCGTATCAGGATCATTGGTCGGAACCAAACCATCAATTCGATCTGGATTCCGCTCAGAATCATCGTTATCCAGCATTTCACTCATTTAATAATCGAGCTCCTAGACTTCGCTTTCGCTCATGCACGCTGTCGATGACGCGTTCTTCCCACGATGTAGCGCGGAACATCGTACTCAATAACCAACCGGCCAAAGCCAGGTCGTCCAAGCTGTGGCGGCGACACCCGTACACGCTTGATAGCTGAACGCTCGCATTCGCTCAGCTGCACGTACTGCTCCGGCGACAGCGTCTCAAAACGGGACAACGTCGTATTCAGCACGTCATCTGGCATATATTCATACTCCCATCAGCAAACATCACATCACACGACAAAAAAGTGCCTGTGATGGCAACCGCCCCCTCATAGCGGCTTCCCTACCCTCACACCAACCATGCAAAACCATAGATTTTGCAATGGCATCAGACGATAACCACACGCCCAAGCTCAATCCTGCACTCCACACACGCAGTGTTCGCACATGTGTTCGTGACAACAAGCAAGCGTGTTAACGCTTGTTTCTTGTACAGATTGTACATAGAACCTAGCACAAGTTCCCTTCAACGGTTGACACGATGAGTGCAACATTTTTGCACTCACTGAAAACCGACTCTAGAACAGCCCGGCACAAAGCCGGCACACATAAAAACGGCCCAGCGCCCGCAAGACGCTAAGCCGTTGATTTTATGGTGCTGGCGGTCCGGATCGAACGGACGACCTGCTGTTTACAAGTCGCCTGCCAAGGCCCGCAGCAACCACGCAACCAGTACAACCTTCGCAGCGACAAGCCCTTACAGCATCGCCTGGTTGCGTCCTGCATCATCAGATCACGACATGCCGGTCACAGCGCGGTCACACGCTCCAAGGGTGCAACGTGCTGCTCATCAGGTCAATCCTCGGCTTCGGCTTCGGCGAGCAGCTCACGCAGCACCCGTACACGCTCGTCGCGGCTACATGGTGCAAGGCTGCGCACGAGCCGCTCGACGATCTCTGCATTCATCGATCGCCCGTTCGACTCGGCCACCTCGCGCAGCCGGTCGCGCAGCCCGTGCGGCAAACGCACCTGGAAGCGCTCCTGAAGATCACTCGGTTTCGGTTTCCGTTTCATCCGCCGAATTCCGGCGGACGCAATGCCCGTCAACAATGGTTGCGCTGCGACAGTACGGGTTTTCCCTAGAGAATACTGCCGCCGGCGCCGAGGTATCCCGGGCGCCTCTGCGCTGCCTCTCGACATCGCAGGAGCAATCCAATGGATTCGCGAAGAACGGAAACGATCGCTGCAGAGTTGGCGATCATCATGGCAGACACGCTGGCGCGCCTCACCGCCCCCGAACTCCGCCAGGTGCTACGCAACCTGGCCCCGTCGGAGCGACGCACGGTGCGCCGACAGTCAGCGAGGCTGGTCGAAGTACTCGACCGCATGTAACACCTTCGCCCCCGCCTCAGCGCGGGGGCTTTTTTTCCTCGCGCTGCCGCAGTCGATCAATGGCTTCTGCTCTGGCCTGCGCCTTCATCTGTGCCGATGCAATATCCTGCTGCGCTGGCGCCGTGCGCGCCTCGAAGGTCGCGTCGTCGATGATGTCGCGACCGCGCTTCTGGCCTTCAGTGGCGATGTACTGCTGGCTCTTTGCTGTCTGCTGCTCGAACTCGAACTTCGTGCTTCGTTCGGTCTGGTCGAGGTTCAGCGGCCGCAGCTTGATGCCCACCGCCGCCAGCAGTGCATCGCGTGTCGGCGCCGCCAGTTCGCCGTAGCGGTTCTCGCCCGTGAACTGATCCATGCCCAGCGCTCGCAGGCTGTCGTTCGCCGCGGCCACTACCGCCGGCAACAGCCCGGCCTCACCGCGCTTGGCATCCGCCGCCGCACTCTCGAGGATGCGCATCTGGTGATAGCCGCCCGGCATCAACGGCGTGCTCGGCGCGAGGTTCTGGTACACGTAGGCCAGTCCCCGCTTCCAGCGCTCCGCGGTCGGGGCACCTTCGTGCCAGATCGGCTTGCCTTTCCAGTCTTCGTTCGTCGCGAGGTCGACGAGCAGCCGCGCGAGCGGGTTGCCACCGAACACGTCGGGTCCCCACGTCTGCGGGATCCACGCCACCGCGGCCGCCTTCTCACCGCTCGACTCGGTCGCGAATGGGTTGCCGAGCACGTGCGCATTGCCGAGCGCGAGCCGATAGCCGTCCAGACCCGGCAGGCGCACCGTCTTGCGGCCGCCCCACAGCACCCGCCCCTGTTCATAGTCGGGCAATGCCCGATCCTCATCCTCGACCATCTGCCAGTACTCGCGACCGCGATCGATCAGGCCGCCCGTGGCCATCGCCGCAAAGTGCACGCCTTCGAGCGCTGCCGCCAGCGCCAACACTCGCTCGGGCCGCTCGACCGCATGCCGCACCACGGCCGGCAGTGCCTTCCAGGTGTACGAGATGAACGGCGCGCCGACCGGGAAGCTGCGAATCCACTGCACCGCCCGCGGCAGATCGCCGTAATCGAAGAAGCTGCGCTGCGCCGTGGCGACGGCTTCCGCTGCGCCCACGCCCTTGCGCCGCTCGGCCGCGTAGACCGCCAGCTTGAACAGATCGTCCTCGGCCCGGTACAGCCATTCCATGCTGCGCGTGTACCCGCGCACCGGCGCCGTCAGCACCGATACGGTCTGCGCGAGCGCCTTCGACGTCGCGGAAACCGTGCCGACCACGTCGGCATCATCGGTCTGCTTCAGCAGCTCGTCGGCCAGTTCGCTGAGCGCCCGCGTGCCGCCGGTCTTGCGGCCGAGTTCTGCCGCAACGAAGTCATCACCGAACAGCCCCGCATCGCGCGCTTCCCGCCACAGCACATCTTTCTCGCCGCGGACCATCAACCGCGCACCACGGGCCAGAGCCGTAGGGCCGTAGCCGGCGAAGTACAGCATCTGCGTGTTCGAGAACAGGTTGTTGAAGTGGCTGACCGGGTTCAGCACCGTCTTCCAGGCCTTCCAGTGGCCGAGCGCTGCCCGGTAGCCGCGCGCAACGAGGCTGTCCCCGAACACCGGCCGCGCGTAGCTTCTCAGGTGCGCCCAGGCATTCGGTTCAACCCACATCCCCGACAGCGCCCCGTAGCGGCGCAGCCGGCTGCCGCTGCCCACGCTCGCCGTCGGCACCTGCTGCCAACCGGCGCGCGCATCATGGCTCGCCCAGCTCGGGTTGTCGGCGACCGCCTTGAACAGCGTCGCCAGGCTCAAATCGTGGCTGGCCTCCGCCAGGCCGCGCACGTAGCGATAGCCTGCATCCTCGATCTCGCCCCAGCGCGTGCGCTCGGCCTTGGTCCAGTCCCGCCACAACACCGCCTGGCCCTTCGCTTCGCCGCGCGGGTACCACAGCCGTTCCGTCGCCGTCAGCCGCGCGCCCTGCTCGGGTGGCAGTCCGTGCCCCGGTAGCGCCGGCGCCCGCGTCCGGTTGCCTTCCGGCCGCAGCGCCGCTGTCTCGGGTACGCGCGGCACTTCGTCGGCGGCAAACCAGAACGAGCGCAGTGCCCCGTTCTGTTCGCCGATGTACTCGTGCAGCGGCTGGCTGCGCAGCGTCTTCAGCTCCGCACGCAGTCCGTCGAGCGTCACATCGCCGGCGACGCCCTTGCGCGTCGCCTTGCGCTCGGCCGCGGCAATTTCGCGCTGCAGCTCACCCAGCCGGGCCAGTCGCTCGCGCGCGCCGGGCGAGAGGAACGCCGGGTCCACTTCGTCCACCGTGCCCCGGGCGAGCGAGTACGAGCCGGACAGCGACTGCCCCTTCGCTTCCCGGAAACCCGCGTCCAGCCCCAGATGCTGGCGGTAGTACCGGTGCAGATAGCCGCCGAGTTCGAGGTCTGCAGGCAGCATCCCGAGCGCCTGCATGCGCTCGCCGACGTGGATCAGGTAGGCGTCGAGTTCGGCCGCCTGCCGATGCACCCGCCCGGCCTCGCGCACGATGCCGCGCGACTCGATCAGGTCGGCCATCATCGCCCGCTCCTCGGCCGTGAACTGGCTGCGCAGGATCTTGCCGACCTCGGCCGTCTGCCGGTCGACGACCTGGCGCATCAACTGCTGCTGCTTCTTCAGCGCGCGCAGTTCGGCCGGCCCGGTGCCGAGCAGCGGCAACCCGGAAAACCACTCGCCGGCCCGATCCAGCCCACGCGCCGCGAAACTGTCCGGACCGACCAGCCTCAGCCCGCGCAGCACCGCCGAGCCGAACATCGCCGTCGCAGCGCCGGCTGCCACCTGCAGCCACCATCGCGCGCTGCCGATCTTCTCATCCGACAGCGTGCCTGCCGCCACACCGCCGGCCAGCGCCGCCGCCGCCTGCGTGCCGGCATTGCGGCGCACGTAGTCACCGGCCGCACGAACCGCCGGCTCGAACGGATTCGCGTAGAACGTGCTCTGCGTCGGCAGATCCCCGCGCTCGAGCCGCGACACCCCATGCCGGTCGATCGCGTCCACGAGCTGCCGGCCGGTCGCCGTGCCAAAGGCATTCAGGTTGCCCACCGCCGCCTCGCTGTCGGTGCGCACGACCATCGCGACCGCGTTCGTGCGGTCCATCGCGCTCAGCAGCCGTGCCGAGCCGCCGCCGGCGCCGGCGCGCAGCTCGCGCAGCTCCCCGCCGGTCATCTCGACCCAGCCGACCGGCCGCCGCTGCGCATCGAGCATCAGCACGCCCGGCGCATCGCCGGCGACGCGCTCGAGCGCCGCCGCCGCGTCCGCACTGGAGGCGATCGGTGCATGCCCCGTATCCCGCCCGGTCAACCGCCGCTCGGTTACCGGCAGCGTCCCGCGCCGCGGTGCCGCCGTGGTCGCGCCCTGCAGCTCCGCCTCGCGCGGCGGCACGAGCGTGAACTCCCGTCCGCCCGGCCCGACCACGACACTGCCCTCGAAGCGCACGCCGCTGCCATCGAGCAGATCACCGAGATGATCGGCCAGCGCTGCATCGGCCTCGCTCTGGCGCACGATGCCGCTCGGGTGGTTGTGCGCGAGCCAGGCGCGCGTGCCGCCCGGCGTGCTGGTGATCGCCCCGGCCACCGCGCCCGGGTCCACCGGCGCCTCGGTCGCGCTGCCCTTCGCGATCCGCGCGATGCGCAACACCTGCCCGGCATCGTCGGTCACGACCGCGAGCACGCCTTCCTGCGCACCGCGGCGCAGCGGCGCGACCACATGCGCGACATCGGCCGGGGACGCGACCGCGCGCAGCCCGCTCGGCAGTTGCCCGGTCTCGGCGTGCTGCACCGTCCGGCCAAGCGCCGTCGCCCCCGGCACATCCGCGAGCACACGGCCTGAAGCCGCATCCAGCAGCTCGACCGCCGCCGGCGCTGGACCGGCATCGGCCACTGCAGGCGACGGCTCCCGCAGCGCCTGTGTCAGCGCCGGCGCGGTTTGTGGGCCGCCGGCAGCCCCAGCGCCTGCCGCTGCGCCTGCTCGATCCGGTTCGCCCGGCCCAGCAGGTCCACGTCCCCCCGCTGGCTGGCGAGCTTGCGCGCTGCCTGTGCCAGCAACAGCGCCGCCAGACTCGGCGGCGGCGGGGTTTTCGTCGGGTCGGGTGTTGAACTCATCTTTGCGTCTCCTCGTCGCGGCCAGCAGGTCATCGAGCGTGACGGCCGGCAGATCATTGAACAGGCTCGCGCCGGCGCGCACGTCCGCCGCCCGCTCGCCGTAGTAGCGCAGCAGCTCGCCCATGCGCTCGCGCGACAGCGTGCGCCGCAGCTCGCCGTCGCGGAACAGCAGATCGAGCACCGCGCGCGCCTCGGCGCTCGCCCCGCCGCCGAGCATGTCGCCCTGCGTGAGCACCTCCGACAGCGCCCGCCGCTCGCGCCGCGCCTGCGCGACCAGGCGCGCCGCCTCGACCATGCCGCCGCTCAGATCGAGCTCGGCCGGTACGTCGCCGCGCGCGACCTCCGCGCGCAGTCGCGCGATCGCCGGCGCCGCATCGAGGTAGGCGCCGCCGATCGCCTTGATGTTCGGCTCAGGGTCTTCCAGCAAGCGCCCGAGCAGATCCGCATCGTCGTAGGCCCGCGCCATCCAGGCCGCCTCGATGCGCCGCGTGCCCTCGGCCGACAGCCGCCCTTCGGCGGTCAGCATCGCCGCAGGATCGGCACCGGTGCGGCCGATGAAGCCGCGGGCGAACTCGACGTTGCCGGCATCAGCCGCGCTGCCGCCCTGCCACAGCGCGAGCGTGCCGTCATCGAGCGCACGCGCATCGGCCCGCGCCTGCTCGGCGGCCGACAGCGACGCGACCGCGTCGCGGTTCGCATCGAGCGCGAAGGCGACGCGCTCCTCCGGCGTCAGCTCGCTCGTGCGCCGGCGCACCAGCACCGGCGCCGTCATGCCCTCGGTGCTCAGCCCGTGCGCCTCGACCATCGCCCGGTACGCATCGGCCTGCGGGCCGCCCTGCGCGTAGGCGCGGCGGATCGCCGCGACGCGGCCGTTGCCCGATTCGACGATGCCATCCGGACCGACGATCGGCGCGCCGGTGCTCGCAAGCCGCGAGCTGCCGAGCTGCTCCGGATCGAGCCGCGCCGCGATCCCGGCGATCTGCGCATCGCTCGCGAGCCGCGCGCCGCGCTCGCGCGGCTGCAGCTCGGCCGGGAACTCGGGCCGGTCGCTGGTGATGAGATTCCCGGCGTCGATCACCTCGAACTGCGTTTCCACCGCCCGCCCGGTCGGCGTGACGACGGTCTCCCGCGCCGCGCTCGAGGGCGGCGGCGCGCCTTCCCCGAGCCGGCGCAGCGCCGCCGCCACTTCCGGGTTTTCGGCAAGCTCTGCGAGCCGCGCGAACTCGGCCGCACGCGCCGCAGCACTGGCGGCCACGTCGGTGCCGGCGGTATCGACGACGGTCGAAGGCCGCGCGGCCGGCGCAGTCGCAGCGGCGGGCGCAGGCTCCGGCGCCGGCGGCACACGGCCGGCCGGCTGCCCGTCCAGCCCGGGCAGATCGTCGACCACCGCGCGCTGCGGGACGACGACGCCCTCAGGCGTCACCTCGACCAGGCGCGGGTCCGCCGCCGGTGCACTCGGCTCCGGCGGCAACCCCTGCCGCACCGCACGCGCGGCATCGAGCGCATCGGCCGTGCTGCGCACCTGGCGCAGTGCCTGCACGCCGCCGCCGAGCACCGTCTCGAAGCTGGCGCCGAGCGCGGCCCCCTCCATACCAGCACGCAACAGGGCGGCGGGATCGAACCCCTCGCCAGTCCCGGCAGGGGCCAGATGCCCAACCCCGGCCGCGCGCAGCGCCTGCACGACCTCATCCGGTATCTGCTGCGTCAGCGCGAGCGGCCCCATAAAACCAGCCGCGCCGCCCACCGCGCCGCGCGCGATCAGTCCAGCCCCCGCTGCAGCCGCGAGCCCAGCACCACCGGCCATCATCAGTGCGGTCGGCAGATCGGTACCCTGCTTGCCGAGCCCGCCCAGCATCTGCATCGCCCGGGCATCGGCACCGGATTCCGGCAGCGCATTGGCGTACGGATCAGCGGCCAGCGCCGCGATCTGCTCTTCCCGCGAGCGCAGCATCGGCGGGAACAGCCGATCCAGCGCGCGCACGGCGTCCGTGTCCGTGCTCACCCCGAGCGCGGCCCGCACACCCGGATCAGCCGCCAGTCCGGCCAGCGCCGGCAGTCGCTCGGTCGGGGGCGTCGCCTTGTCCGGGGCAGAGATCAATTGACCCCACTGGCTGAGCGTCAGCGACTGAGCGGCACCGGTGCGAATGTTCTGCCAGTACCGGGTCAGCCGCTCGCGCAGGGTTTCGTCTTCGAACGTCGGCAGCGGCCCGGCCTCCGCCCGCACGCTCGCCGGATCGAACACCGGCGTGCCCGGCGCCGGCGGTACGAACCCGCCAGCCACGGCCGGATTCGGCTCCTCGGGCCAGACGGCTTGCCCGGTGCCGACGGCGCGCGACAGGCCGTTGCCTTGCGCGCCCGTGAAGTTCGGATCGTCGGGCAGGTCAGCAAAAGGGTCCGGCTCCGACGGACCGGCAGCAGGGACGGGCGCGCTGGTTGCGTCAGCGATGGGCGGCATCCCTGGGCCCGGTGGCGTGGTTACCGCCTGAGCCGGATCGTCTGGCAGATCCGCGAACGGATCACGGTTACTCGCACCGCGGCCGGCGAGCGCGGCGCGGATGTACGGGGATTGTGCGGTCGCGATCAGCTTGCCTGCGTACTGCGGGTCGGTCGCGTAGCCGGCGCTCTGCAGGCCGCGCGCGAAGGTTTCGACGTCGCCCGCCCCGAGCACGCCCGCGTAGCGCGGATTCGTGCGCAGGAACTCCGCATAGTCGGCGACCGAAGCGGCCGGATCGGCGTAGCTGCGAAAGCTGGCGCTTTCCTGCACCGGCTGGCCGCCGACGTACTCCGTCGTCGCCTGCACCGTGCCGCCGGGTTGCCCGTGGCTCTTGATCCCGAACAGGTTGCCGCCGGGCGCCGAGCGTCCCCAGCCGGATTCGAGGGCCGCCTGTGCCAGCACGCCCTCGACCGGCACGCCGAGCGCGGCCGCGGCCGCCTCGGCGTGGGGCAGAACCGACTTCGCCCAGGCCACCTGGGGTTCGTCGGGCAGGTCATCGAACGGATCAGGGTTGGCGGCGCTCACGGGCGGGCAGGGTCTCCAGCAGGCGCCGGCACGCCGCGGCCACCCGCGCCCGCTCCGCGCGATCGAGCGCACGGCGCAGCCGCGGCCAGTCTTCGGCCGGCAGGGTCAACAGGGAATCCACCACGCAGGCCAGATCGCCGGCGACGAGCTGCGCGCGCTCAGTCATGGCTCGCCCCTTCGAATCCTTCGAGCCACGCTGCCGTCGCGCCGTAGTCCATCAGGTAGCGCCGGGCCAGCCAGGCGCTCACGCACATCAGTTGCTGCAGTCGGTCGAGGTCGACCAGATCGAGCGGCGACACGCCCTCCAGCGTCTTCGCCGCGAACACGGCCGGCGGCGCGAGCAGCACTTCGATCGTGGTCCCGAGCGCGACGGCCACCCGTTCCAGGGTCTCCATCTGATAGCCGTCGTTCTGCTCCAGGCGCACGATGGTGGTCGGGGCCAGTGCCGGAAAACACAGATTGGCCAGTTGCCGCTGCGACAGGTTCAGTTGCTCGCGCAACCGGCGCACGTTCGCCCCCGGCGCATACGGCGCTGCCGGGCGCGCCTCCGGCCCGGTGCGCGGCGGCCGGGCCGCCGGCGCGGCAGCGCTGACCAGCGCATCGAACGCCCGGATCACCTGCAGGTGGAACCGGGGGCTGATCCACATCGCGTAGGCGTAGACCAGTTCCTTGACCACGTAGGTGCCACCGCCAGTAGCCAAGGCTCCGCTAACCGATTGAATCGGTTTAACTCCTCGATTCTGAGGAATTGATTTTTCGGTATCCAGCTCCGCGGCAAGACGCTGCGCCTCGTCCGAGCGCAGAAAATTGGCCGGCTGGTGCTTCTTCTCCCCGCCTGCCGCCTTGTGCAGATCGTTCAGGCAGAACCGCCCGGCAGCGTCCTGGTGGATGGGGGTATTCGAAAGGATGAGATCATCAGACATGTGAGGCACCTTTGAGTGAGTCGAAGGGCCGTCACAACTCGCTCTCACGCGAGGGAGGGTGACGGACCGCACGGGGGTGAGAGACCGGCCAAAGGCAACCGGCAGACCCTTGCGGATCTCCCCGCGCGGTCCGCCATAGATCGGCGCCGCGGGCAACAAAAAGCGCCCGCGGCTGACTGCTGGCGCTCGCGCGCCTTTGAACTCGGGCTCTCACCCCCGATCGCCGCTGGTCGGCGACGGCGGCTACAGTAGGGCCGCCGGCGCGGGGGCGTCAAGGAGCGGGCCATCGACTAGTACCCGACGGCCGCCGGGTCGACGCCCAGTTCGCGCAGCATCGTGCGCAGCCGCTCCTGCACCGCGCGCGCGTCCTTACCGCGCGCGATCGCAGCCTGCGCCTGCGCGATCAGGTTTGCAGCCGCGGGCGGCACCGCCGCCCGCCCAGCCGCCGGCTGCCCGCCCGCGCCCTGCGCCGGCGCTGCTGGCGCCGGCCTGGGTGGATTCCCCGGCCGGTTCTGTACGGCGCCGGCTGCACCTCCCCGCAACGCCTGCATCAGAGCGGTGAGCGTATCGGCCAGTTTCTGCGGATCGTTCGCATTCCCGAAATTGGCGTTAATGGCCCGCGCGATTAATTTATTACGCTCCTCCCAGTCAGTGAAATCGGGGACCGTCATGCCTTTTCTCGCAGCATCAAATTCGGTATCTCGCATATGAGCTGTTTGCTTGTCGTCCTCTTTTGTCCACTCGACGACCGAGCCGTCCGGATTGCGCATCGGCTGTAATGTAAACGAACCGTCAGTGTTGATTATAGGTATCGCCTTCGCAAATCCCGCTTTACCGCTTTTGTCGACCGCCCAAACCTTTTCCGGTTTTGTATTCGTCGGATACGGCGTATTTCCTTCCAGAGCGCGCAATTTTAATAGATACGGTGCGTTCGGATTATTGACTAAATCCTCCGCCGCCCGCGCGCGCATCTCCTGCAGTTGCGCCTGCGCCGCATGCAGTCGCGTCTGCTCCGTCTCGTCCCCGGCCGCCGCCGTGCGGTACGTGCCGAGCGCCTGTTCCGCGCCGATGCGCGCCTGGCCGAGCGGTGTTGCCCCGATCACTGGTGCAGCGGTGTCGTAGGGGCGGAACGTCGTATCGCCCTTGATGTCGACCGGCGCCTCCAGCCGCTGCCGGTTCGCAAAGTTGCCGCTGAGCACGTCCCAGCCGCTGATCGGCCGGCCTGCGGCCTTCGCCGCCGCAAGGTCCTGCGCAACCTGCAGAAAGGTACGCGTGCGCGCCTGCTCATCCCGCGCCTGCGCGAGCTTGTGCTCATCGAGTCCCGCATCGGCCAGATTGAACGACTGCCCGAGCTGATCGCGCGCCATCTGCGCAATTGCTTGCTGTCGGTAGCTGTTCGCGTCCGGCGCGAATTGCCCGGAAGCCACGCCCGGCAACTGCGCCTGTTCCGCCGGCGACAACGCCCGCACGTTCGGAGCCGCCAGCAACGCCTGGTCGGCCGGGTCGCTCACCCCCGCATCGGCGAGCCCGAGCCGCATCGCGTTGTCGAGCGCCGCCGCGCGCGCCGCCGCGCGCGCCGCTTCCTGCTCGCGCAGCGCGCTCAGCTTCAGCGCCTCGTCGAGCAGACTCATGTGGCGCTACCCATCTGCGCGCGCATCTCGGCCAGATCGGCGCGCAGCGCGGCAATCTCGGCCTGCTGCGCCTGCACCTGCGTCAGCAGCAGCACCGGCAGCAAGTGGTAACGCACCCCGATCACCTGCCCGTCGGCATCGCGCGCCGCCAGCGCCGGCACCATCTCGGCCACCTGCTCCGCGATCAGCCCCACATCGACGCCGATACCGTCATGCCCGGCGCGCATGCCCTCCGTGCCCGGCCGCCAGCGATAGCTCACCGGCTGCAACGCCAGCACGGCGTCGTCCGCCGGCAGCGCTTCGATTTCGTCCTTCAGCGTCTCCGAAGAGAAGAACTTCGCCGCGGCCAGCGCCACCTCGGCCACCTTCACCGCGTCGACGCTGCTCGACGTACCGCCGCTCGATTGCGTGTTGCCTTTCCCGCCGAAGAAGATATTCGCGAGTGCCGTCAGGTCATCGCGCGGCAATGCCGCATTCGCCGCATCAGCCGCATATTTCCGCCGGGCCTCTTCCAGTGCCGCCTGCAGATTTGTCGACTGTGCCTGCAGGCTCTGCGTGCTGTTGAATTGCGCGCTGTTGTTCTGCATCGCCGCATTCGCCAGTGCCGTCTGCAGCCAATTGCCTGCATTCTGGCTACTAACCTGCAACTGATTCCCGGCGTTCTGCCGCGCGACATCCACGCCGAGCTGCTGACCCTGCAGTGCAGCCTGCAGCCAATTGCCTGCATTCTGGCTGCTGGCCTGTAGCCGATTCGCCGCGTTCTGGCGTGCGACATCGACGCCGAGTTGCTGACCCTGCAGTGCAGCCTGTAGCTGATTCGCCGCGTTCTGGCGCGCGACATCGACGCCGAGTTGCTGCCCCTGCAGCCCTGCCTGCAACTGATTCGCCGCGTTCTGGCGCGCGACATCGACGCCGAGTTGCTGCCCCTGCAGTGCAGCCTGTAGCTGATTCGCCGCGTTCTGGCGCGCGACATCGACGCCGAGTTGCTGCCCCTGCAGCCCTGCCTGCAGCGCATTCGCCGCGTTCTGGCTGCTGGCCTGCAACCCCATCTGCGCGTTCGCCGTACCGGCCTGCAGCGCACGATCCGCATTCGCGGTCTGGGCCGCGAGCGTGCGGGCGCGCTGCTCGCTGGCCAGCTGTGAGATCGCCGCTTCCGTCTCCTTGTTGATCGCATCGAGCCGGGCCGTGTAATCCTGATCCGTCAACTGCCGGCTGCGCCCGCGCTGGAACACGTCCAGCGATGCATCGCTCGCGATCTGCTCGATCGCCTGCCGCCGCGCCCGCTCGGTGTCCGCCGTCCGGGTCGCGCCCAGGCCGCCCAGCGCCTGCAGTTGCGCCGGCGTGAGTTCGTTGTATGTCACCGCATCAGCAGTGAGATCAGGCCGCCCGGTGCTGACGCGCTCAGCCTGCACCGTGCCGGGCGCAGCGATCGTGCCGGCCTGCACCGTGCCCGGCGCAGCGATCGTGCCAGCCTGCACCGTGCCCGGCGCAGCGATCGTGCCGGCCTGCACCGTGCCCGGCGCAGCGATCGTGCCGGCCTGCACTCGCTGCGGGCGTACCACGCCCGGCGCAGCGATCGTGCCGGCCTGCACCTGCGGTACTTCGCCCACCTGTGCGGCAGTGACCCGCTCTGGCGTTATCCCGGCGCCGACGCGCTGGTAATCGGTCGTCGGCGTTCCGGCGGTCGCGAACATCGACAGCCGCCCCGGCGCGTCCTGACCAGGCGTTGTCACAGTCTCCCAGTGCCCGCCCAGATTACTGCTATCCCAGTTGTCCCCGTTTTTTCCGCCGCTCAACCAACTGGCCGGGTTGTTCGGATCTGGTCCCACTGCTGCATCCGCCACCCAGCGTCGCTGGGTCGTCGCCGGTGTGTGCGTACCCCCGGACAGCGTATCGAGTGCGTTGTAATAGCTGGTCAGATCGCCGGCCGTCAGCGGTTTGCTGGTGCTCTTCGGCGTACTGGATTTGCTCATTTCAAGCTCCGCTCATGCCAGCAGCGCCGGCCGTCCCGCTTCACTAAATGCCCGGCGATCGTTCTGGCACCCACCTCAGCCACCGCCTTCTCCACCGCCCGATACAGTTTCCGATAGATCGCAGGCGATGCCCCCGGTACCACGGTCGCCGTAGCGACATAGGCACGGGGGCCGTGTGTCAGCGGAATCGGATCACCGCTGTGTACGATGTCCGCGAAGCTCTCGACGCGCAGACGCTGCAGCCCGTCATCGTCTGTCAGCCACCACGACGCCCACGCCAGCAGCGAACCATCCGGTCCACCGATAGCGACCCACTGACCGCTGCGCAGCTCCCAGCCGATATGCACCCGCGCCAACTCCTCGCCCCCCTCACCGGCCCCTCCGGGCCGGCAGAACAGCGCGACCAGCACGTCGAGCAGCGGATGCGGCTCGCTCACAGCGACGGCCGCAACATGTAGCCGGTCAGCACGATGTCGACGATGCCGGCGCTGACCGTGCCGCTGCCGAACTGCACCCACACCTCGGTCGGTGTGGCGAAGAAGGTGCCGGCGCTGATCGAGCCGGCGCCGCCGACTGCACAGGCCGCATCGACCGAGCCGTTCAGGTTCGCGCCGTTCAGGAACCCGGTCGCCGCCGTCGGCGTTCCGACGTTGATCGTGCTCGCCGCGCCCTGCGCCTTGCGCAGCACCGCATCGGCCCGCTCGAACACGAAGCCCGCCGGGATCTTGGCGACCAGCGCCGTCTGCGCAGCCGTCAGCGCCTGCTGACTGAAATCGATGCGCTTGACGATCTCGCGCCGGGTCGAGGTCTGCCGGCTGTTGAAGCCGGCCGGCTTCGTCTGTTTGTGCATGTCATACGTGGCAGGCATTTAATGATCTCCTCAAAGTGACATTCAGAGCACGACGATACGCACCCGCGCACTCGTCGACGGCATCAGCGACAGCTCACCGGCGACGGTGGGCAGCGCGTGAAACTGCACGGGCGCATCCGACCAGATCACCAGCCAGCCGGCCGGCTCCCGCCCGAGCTGCGGCGCGATGCGCACCGGGATTCCGGCCTGCACGTCCAGCGTGATCGGCTCGGTCGCGATTCCCGGAATCACGCCAGATACCCCGCCGCCCGCAGCGCGTTCAGCAGTTCGTCCAGCTTGTTCGCCGTCGCCTGTAGCTGGCTCTGCTGATACGTGGCACCGGCGGCCAGCGTCAGGTTATCGACGGCCGCCGCCTGCGGCGGCGCGGTCGGGATCGACGCGAGCGCCGCCGCCAGCGCGCGGTCGTTGAACTCGACATCTTCCAGCGTCCGCGCGGGACGCAGCACCACCGGATCGCTCACACGTCCTCCTTCTTCGGCTCCGGGCCGAACTGATATCGGGGCGCCAGCCCGCGCACATCCAGCGGCCCGGCGCCGGTCAACCGATGCCGGAACTGCGTCCCCGCGCGGTGTACCGGAAATTCGATCGTCTGGCTGACCGGTGCGGTATCCGGCAGATCACCCCGCCAGGTGTGCAGCCCGGTGCTGCGCCCGATCGTGCGCGTCTGCACCGGGCTGTCCACCCCGTCGATCTGCACCGCATAGCTGACCTGCGCCGTCGTGCTCGCCATCACCGCCAGCGTGCTGCGCGCCAGCACTGCCCGGCCCAGCGGATTGGGCGCCTCGTCCCAGCCTTCGTACCGCGACACCACCGGCAGGCTGCGCCCGTCGGCCTGCACATCCGGCGCATCTTCATCGCCGAGCAGCCAGACGCCGTCACGCCCATACCAGCCCAGCCGGTTGGCATGGGCGATCACCCCGCGCGCCTGCGGCGCGATGATCTCGCCGCAGCGCTGCTGCCGCGTGTCCCACGCCAGCAGCCGGCCATGCACCAGCAGCAGCAGCCAGCGCCCGCTCGGGTCCAGCAGCAGCGACGCCAGCGGATCGGGCACCCGCCACAACTCGTCCAGCGTGTCGGTCACCGGGTCGGACTCGCCCAGCTGGTACAGGCCGGCTGCGGACAGGTAGAAGGCCCGCGCCCCGTCACTGGTCAGCGCCTGCGGCCCGACCACGCCGCGGCCGTCGAGCAACAGCGAGCGCTGCCAGTTGTACTGGCTGTCGCCCGTGATCGACCAGATCGACCGCCCCAGCGCCACAACCAGCGCCTCGCCGACCGGCAGCGCCGCCCGGATCGCGTCCGGGCGGCCGGTCTGCAGCTCCACCGTATACAACGGGTCCCAGGCGCCCGAGGCATCGAACTCGCAGTGATGCAAGCGATTCCCGTCCGCCGTCCAGACCCGGCCGCGAAACGTCGTCAGCACCCCCGCCCGCGGCACGGGATACGGCACCCCGGCGGCATCCAGCACGCTGTTCGTCGCCGGGTGCCGGGCGGCGCCGGTGGCGTCGATATAGAACAGCGGCACGCCGAGCGCGCCCAGATACAGCCTCGACTCGCGGCGGGCATTCGTTGCCAACGCGTCGAACCCGGTCGCAGTCAGCGCCGCCGGTACCGCGCCCAGATCGGCCTCACCGAAGCCGTCCCACAGCCACAGATGCCCATCCCGCACGAACACCAGCGACTGACCGAACGACCAGCACTGCGTCACGCTGCCAGCGATCACCTGCGCCGCGCCGGGGCGACTCGCAAAGCCCGTCGGCTGCGGCAGCAGATTATCCATCCGCCGCGCCAGCCCGACCCGTGGCACCAGCGACAAGCTGCTCATGCGTCGCTCCAGCCCAGCGCAGCCAGCGCAGCCGCCGTCGTCGCTGCCTGTGCCTGCGATTCCAGCGCGCGCCGCCGGCCAATGATCGCGCCGGCCGCTGCCGCGTACACCGCCGCCTTCGCGCGCACCCGCGCCGCCGTCGTCACCCGATCCTCACCGCTCGCCGCTGCGATCGCATCCAGCAGCGGCGTCACCGCCGCCGCATCCAGTTCCAGCGCCGCGGCTTCGGAGCGCTGCATGCCCCACGTGGTCGTCTCGCGCTCCGGATAGCTCGCGGCCAGCGCCCACAGCGCCGCATCCGCCCCGGCGCGCACCTCGGCCAGCACCGCCGCCCGCGCCTCAATCAGCGGCCAGTCCGTCCACGTCCAGCCCTGCCACCACTCGCCGTCCACGTCCGGCGCCGGCACCGACGCACTGGCACGCTGGAACCGGTGCACCGGCACCGGCTCGGCGACCTGCACGCGCACGTAGCCGTACACAGCCAGCGCTGCCGCATCAGGCTGATCGGCCCACGACACCTGCGGCTGCCGCGCCCGCAGGTCGCCCAGCGACAGCGGCCAGTCTGTCAGGCGTCCGTCTACCATCTGTGCGTAATACATTCAGACTCCGAACATCTGCACGCGGCCGTAATCACTGGCGCCGAAACTACCTGACACCGCGCGCAGCCCGTCCGGTGTCAGCCGGACGGCAGTCGGCACCGGCTGCTGTCCGACCAGCGTCCCGTACACGCTCCACGAGCCCAGACGCAGACACACCCGGTCGCCAAACACCGCCACGTCGCCAGCCAGCGCCACCGGCTGCGCGGCTGGCTGAGTGAATTCCAGCACGTAGCTGGTGCCACTGCGCAGATACAGGTAGCCATGCGGGGCAGTACTGGGGCTGGTCAAATTGGCTCCGATTGCGACACGCATCCCGTCGTCACTCACCGCCACATCCGCACCAAACTGACCTGCTGTGGTGGGATACGGGGGCGCCAGCGTCTGCACGTTCCAGGCTGACGCCGAATACCGCCAGATCTGCGCCTTTCCGGCAAAAGTTCCGTAGCTGCCGTCATTGCTGTACGCCAGTACCAGCACAGTCCCGTCGCGACTCATCTCGGCCACGTCGATCGTGCTCAAGGCGCCCGATAGCGCCGTGCTGGTCGGCCCTGACCAGGTGCTGCCGCTGCGTGTGTAGGTGTAGAGCGTGCCGGCGGCATAGGCCCACATCGTATTGCCGGCCGCGCTCAGCCCGACCGGCGTGGCCGTCGCGGCGGCCGTGTACTGCAGCGACCAGGTGCTGCCGGCGCGAAACAGCACGACCGGCTTGCCGGTGCTGTTGGTCGCCAGCAGCGTATTGCCGTCCGCGCTCAGCCAGAGGCGCCCGGACGTAGCCGGCGTGAACAGGCCGCTCAACTCCGCCTGCTGCGTCCAGGTGCTGCCGCTGCGCGTGTAAACGTACAGTTTCGCCGACGCGAGCGGTGCCAGCGCCGCCACCGTCGCACCATCCGCCGAAATCGCCACGGCCCAGCCCAGGCGCTTGCCGCTGCCATCGTTGAACACGGCTTCCTGCCGGCCGACCACCGGCACCGACGCCTGCGCCCCGCGCGGCCTCACGTCGGCCTCCACAGCGACACCCCGCGCCAGAGGGTGCCGCCGTCGACGCTCATGAAGCCGAGCACATCGAGCCCCGCCGCCTGCAACGCCGGCGCCGTGGCCACATGCCAGCTCACCGAGCCCGGCCACGTAATCGTGTACGCCCCGCCGTTGGTGATGTAGAGCGTCAGCCAGTTGTGCGCGCCCGCCTGCGCATTGCTGAAGCTGATCGTGATATTCCCGGCTGCGGTCAGGCTGAAGCAGTTCGTCGCCGACAGGTCCAGCGCCACCGCGCCGGAGACTGCCCCCAGCGCCTGCACCGCCTCGGTGCTGGACGCGAACCTGACCCGTCCGGTCAGGCTGCCCCCGGCCCGCGGCAACAGCGCCCCACCGGCCAGCGCCGCCAGTTCGGCCGCCAGTTCGGTCGGCGTCACCCCGTCCCAGCGGCTGCCGTCCAGCGTGCGCCGCAGATAGGTATCTGCCGTCAGCGGACCGGTCACCATCTGCACGGCTTCGACGCGCCCGGCCGCCAGATCGGCCGCGAACGTCCCCGACGTGTGCGCACTGCGCACCGCGTACAGCGTACCCAGATACAGCACCGCGTCCGGCGGCGCATACGCCACACCGCTCTGCCACTGGCCGCGCAGCGTGTACCCGGCCGCGATCGTGTCCCAGAGCTGCGTCAGCAGCTGGTTCACCACGCCCTGCAAAGTCAGCCGCCCGTCCGTGGTCTCCGGCAAGCCGGAAAAGTACAGATCCCACAGCGCCCGCGATGTCGCATCGACCCCGATGCGCGTGGCATCGTCATCCAGCACCAGCAGGGCCGACGCGAGCAGGTCGGAAAAATCGCCCGCGCTCGGGATATCCCCGGTGTCGAACAACGCCGCGAGTGCCGCGCGTGTGCGGGCCATGGCCATCAGCCCACCTCCATCAGGTAATCGCCGGCCTCGATCACGACGGCGCCGATGCCGCTCAGGCTCGCCGGCACGACGAATGCCGTTGCCGCATCGCTCGCCGATCCCGCCGTCACGCGGCTGCCGGCCGAGGCCTCGGCCTGGAACTGCCCCCAGGCATCGCTGACGCAGGTGTCGTCGGACTCGCGCCGCGCGCGCCGCAGCGCCGCCTCATAGCGGCCCTCGATCTCGGCCGGCCGGCTGACCAGCGCATCGCGGTCCCAGTGCCGGCCGTAGCGACCGAGCGCACCGAGCACGACGATCGATTCCCATTCGTCCGGCAGAATCTCGACGGCCATCGGCCGCCGGTACAGCACCGCGAAGGCGGTCGTGCTCGCCGGCGCCGGCCAGAGATGCAGCCGCCGCCCGGCTTCGAGCGCATACCAGCCCGGCCGACCTGCGTTCGGCCGGTTGTCCGCTGCGGCCTGCTGGCGCAGCTCGACGATGCGTTCCAGCGCGGCCACCTGCAGCCGCTGCGGCGCGTACACCGCGCCGAGCTTGTGCACGTGGCCGCCCAGGTCGATCAGATCGGCGCCGGCCGTCAGCGACGCGCTCGCGACGTTCTTCAGAAACCACCACGCGCCGCGGGATTCCGCGTCGCGCAGCACGGCGGTCACCCAGCCCTCGAACAGGACGCGGTGCGCATCGTCGATCACGTCGACGTGCAGTTCGCGGCCTATCGTCTCAACGATGCGCGTCAGTCTGCCCGGATCGGCTGCGGGATACGGCTGCATCACGTTCTCCTGAGTTCTCCTGAAAAAGACGGGGCAGCCCACTGCTACCCCGAACACCCGAGGAGGAGGTCAGGTAAACGTGATCACGCCATTGGCATTACGGCGCTTGGTGTAGACGGCCGCGTACGTCAGGCAGTCGCGCTTTTTCGCGACCTTGCTCGGCAGCATCTGCCAGGACTCGAACGTGAAATTCGTGCCGCGGTGGATGCGCACCTTCGTGCGCTTCATGTTCAGCAGCCAGCCGGTCTTGGCCGGCATCGCCTGCGAATACATGATCGTGCGACCGTTGAAGTCGAACATCTCGTAATCGCCCCAGCCGGCGCTGTCCTTGATGTCGCCGATGCGCAGCTGCAGCTTTTCTTCCGCCCAGGCCTGATGCGCGTCGTACAGATCCTCGCCGCACAGCAGCACGTTCGGGACTTCCGCCTGATACGTGCACAGCCGGGTCAGCCGGCGCATGCCGGCGCGCATCTCGGTCGCCAGCGCATACGAGCCACCACCACTCTTCACGCCCACCTGCGGCTTCCAGTAGCCGTAGCCCGGCGTGGCCGGATCGATGCCGCCGCAGGCCACTGTCGGATCCATGATCCGCCCCAGGCCGGTGAACATCCTGCCGTCCGCGTCCTGCGAGCCCATCAGGCGCGTCGCAAAGTGGTTGCTCATGCTGGTTTCGAGTTGCTCCCGCTTCAGCTCGACCAGGTCGATGAGCTGCTCCTTGCCGCTGTTCTTGGTCAGCTCTTCACGCGAGTACATCTGCGTGCCGACGATATGGCCGTACGCGAATTTCGCTTCCGACAGCGCATCCTGCGGCGTGTTGTCCACGTCGTCGTAATGCGAGAAGTCCTTGACGGTACTGTTCGGCTTGTCCATCAGCCGCACCGGCACGTAATTGCCGATGCTGTCGCGATACTCGATCAGGTTCTTCTCCTTGATGTACTTCCAGAACGGATCGTGGATGTCGATCAGATCGGTCACGTCCTTGTCCATTTCGTCCATCGTCGCGATGAACATATCGTCGATGTCTTCGACGCCAGAGAACAGCGGTACTCCGGTGCTGCTGACAGCCATGGTTCAGGTCTCCGGTTCAGGCGCGCGCGCCGTTGCGCGCGGCAGCCAGACGAGCTTCGGCCCGCGCGAACGCGGCCTCGGCGGGGGAAAGGTTCGGTTTGGATGCGGCGGGACTGCCGCTGCCGGCGCTGCGCGTCGCCGGCGCGGTCGCCGCCTTGCGGGCCTTCTCGGCCTCGGCCTTCAGTGCCGCGAGTTCGGTCTGCGCGGTGCGCCCGGCGCGCGCGAGTTCGAGCAGCCCGGGCAGGGTCGCGAGCCCGTAGGCTTCCTCGACCGTGAGCCCTGGTGCGCGACGCAGCACGTCCAGCACGCGCGGCTGGTGCGCCGCGAAGTCCGGGTGCGCCTTCGCCGCGTCGCCAAGCTCGCGCGCCAGTGCCTCGCCCGCCGTGCGCTGCGCGTGCTCGCGTGCGAGTTGCTCGCGCTCGGCCTTCTGGCTCGCACCCAGCTTCGCCTCGGCCTGCCGCGCAGCCCACTCGGCCATCTCCGCCGGCGTTGCGAACTCGGGGATCTCGCCCCGGGCCTCGGCCTCGGTGAAGAAGATCGGCACGCCCGCCTGTTGCGCGAGCGCCGTCAGCACCGCCTTCGGGTCCTGCTGGAACCGCTCGGCCGTCTGCACGAGCTCGGCATGCTGCTGGCGCTCGCGCGCTAGCGTCTGCATGCCCTGCGTGAACGCCCCCTGCATGCGCTTGTAGAAGTCGAGCGTCACCGCCCTGCCTTCGGGCGGCAGTGCGTCGAACTTCGCGCGCTCCGCTTCCGGCCAGTCCGCCGGGGCCTGTGCGGTGCTGTCCGCCGGGGGCGTCGTCGCCCCCGCCGCGCCTGCCGCCGGCGTCGCCGTCGTCTTGCCGTCCTCACTGCCCCCGTCCGCCGGAGTGCTCGCCCCGCCATCGGCGAGGGCCTGCTCCGCGGCCGGCGAAGTATTCGTGGGCGCCGCCGCGCCCGTAGTACCCGAGCGACGCGCCGAGGCCCGCTCGAACGCATTCTCCGCCGCACTGCGCCCCGCCGGGCGCGCGGCTTCCGCGGCGGCTGGCGTGGCCGGTGCAGCCGCAGCAGCCGGCACACTCGCAGCCGGTGCAGCCGTGCTGCCCGTATCGCTGCCGGTATCCAGTTCGTCGCTCATCGGTTCGTTCCTGCTGCGCTCTGCCCGCACTGCCGCGGGGTAGCGGCAGCGTAAGGGGATTATTGCACTTTTGAAAGGTACGTTATGCGCACGCGAAAGTCTTACCGCTGCCGAAACTGATCCTCGGCGAGCAGGAAGCCGAACAGCGGCCAGAGCCGCCGGAACGCATCGTCGTAGGCGAGACGCTGACCAATCTCACGATCGAAGTTCGCGGGGTTCACGCAGGCCGATTCGCCGCGCACGGAGTACCCGTTGTCGAGCTTCAGGCTACAGATCGTGACGGTGCTATCGGGCAGCACGGTGTAATCGACATCCGTGATGCGCGCTTCGATCGCCTCCTTCGTCACCCGCGGCGCCGGCTGCTCGGTCATCTTCGCGTCAAGTTCGGCATCGGTGAGCAGTCGGCTTTCTTCGTTCATGTCATGGCCCCTTCGTTGGGTGCGTTGATGGCGGCCCGGATCGTCTGGCCGTCGGTGTAGTCGTTGAGATTCGGCATGGCGCGCGGCCCCGGTGCTGCGCCTGGCATTGCCGGCGGCATCGTGCCCGGCATCAGGCCGATGCCCTCGCGCGCGGCCTGGATCAGCCCGTTCACGTCGCGCAGGTCCATCAGCGTCAGCATCTGACGCATCAGGCGCAGATCGAATTTCGGCCCGTACTTGCCCATGAACAGATTCGCAGCTTCCACGAGCATCTTCTGCCGCACCGGCGAAATCGCCGTCTGCCCGCCGCCGGGCTGCACGTCGAGCAGGAAGTTGCCCTGCAGCGCCTCGCGCCCGTAGGGCAGCAGCATCGGCAGCCCGTCGTCGCCGATCACCTGCGCCGTCTGCCCGTCCGGCGCGAACTCGGCGAGGTATGCCTGATGCGCGCGTGCCACTTCGGCCACGAACGCGAGATACAGCCGGCGCTTGCGGTTCACGCGCGCGCTACCGACCGCCATGATGTTTTCGCTCTCCGTCGCCGTCCCAGCGCCACCCCACGGCACCTCACTGATGCCGGTCGTTTTTCGGGTGTCTTCCTCGGCCTGACTGATCTGCTGGAACAGCTCGGCACGAATTGCCGGCATCGGAAACTCGAAGAACAACTTGTTCAGATCGGCGCCTTCTTCGCGATTGATGCCGAAGAAACTGAAGTCATTCGCGCGTAACGCTAGATCAATCTGATCCTGCGTTACGCCTGCGTTCTTGTCGTACAGAAAAATGCGCTTGAGCTGCCTGGTCAGATTCGCCACACGCGTGCGCAAAACATCCACTTCCGTGGCTTGATTGCGGATGTGCTCAATCTGCGAAATACCGAACGGCACATCGTTCGCCGGCAACGGCACGAACACGTTGAACGGCGAATCGTCCGGATGCCCGAAGCGCACCGGGAAGCGCTCGCCGGCGATCTGCACGAGATTCATGCAGGCACCGCCCGGCCGGCCATCGCTCGACCGGGCCTTGCGCGGCGCACGTGCTTCAGTCAGGCGCCGCACCGCGGCTTCCTCCGGCGGCAGCGCATCGGTTTCGAGGAAGGTCAGCAGTTGCCGGTGCGTCTTGTCCCACACCGTCACGACGCGCACCGCGTCGTCGATCTGCTCTTCCGACTGCGGATCCTCGCCGTACAGGTCGCGCACGCGGTAGCTGGTCGGCTCGATCCACTCGGGCACGGCGTACCGGCTGTCGCGCAGCAGCTCGGCCAGCGGCACGATCTGCTCGCGGCCGTGCCAGCCCGCACGCTTGATCGCGCGCGCCCCCGAGTCGAACAGGAATTCGAGCACCGGCACGTGCTCATCCTGCACACCCTCCCAGACGACGCGCGCCTCGGTGCGCCGCTCGGTCAGCGGCTCGCCGGTCTCCTCGTCGAGCACATCCTCGTACGTGCCGTCCTCGGCTTCGACGAGCATGCGCACCGGATCGAGTTCGACCTCCTCCTCGACGATGCGCCAATAGCTGAACACGACGCCGTGCCCGATGATGATCGCGTCGCGCTTGATCGGATCCGCCTCTTCGGTGCCGCGCAGCAACCCGGAGCCGTTCAGGCTGCGCACGAGCGCTGCCTCGACGACGGCCTCGCGATGCGTATCCACCGCGCCCAGCTCGCGCGTCGCATCCTGCGCGGTCGCCCGCACGCCAATCTCGGGCACTTCGAGCACCGCGAGCGTCTGCTCGACGTTGCGATGCACGAGCCCGACCTTCACCTGATCGCCGCTCGGCAGCAGCGCGTTCGCGTCCTCGTTGCCGGCCTGCACGGCGCGATAGGCGTTCGTGTGCAACCGCGCGTACTGCGCCCACACCGTTTCCCAGCGCTCGCGCCGCCGGCGTGCAGCTGCGATGCGCTGCTGCCAGGTGGCCACAGGCACGGTCGGCTCGATCACTTGGAGCCTCCGAACAGCGACAGATGATCCAGCGCCCAGGCGATGCAGGTCACGAGCGTGCCGATGATCACACCGACCCCGAGCAGCGTGCGCCAGCCGCCGCGCGCCTGACTCAGCACCTCGTTCAGCACACGCAAGTCCCGCTGCTGATCCGCATCGCGCTGCTCGATCCTCTCGACCGACTTGACCAGCGCTGCCACGGACCCCGCCAGTTCGGTGACCTGCACCGCCTGATCGCGCTCCTGCTGCAGATGCTGATTCAGCAACTCGCGCACGACACGCAGATCCGCTTCCAGCCCGACGATCCGGTCATCGGAACGCCGGCCGTACGGCATGACCGCTTCGCTCATGTTCCTGCCACCCCGCACATCCCGGCCCATCCCTGCGCCCTCCGCCGTTCAGCGATCTTTGGTCACGGCCGCGATCACCGCCGCGAGCGCGACCGCGCCCTGCACGATCGCGTCCACCTGCTCCGGCGCGATCTGCACGCCGCACAGCCCGGCCAGCGCCGTCAGGCCCATCCAGGTGCTGCGCTCGCGCGCACGGTCGATCAGCCACTGACGCACGCTGGTGTTCATGCGCCGATGTCTTCCGCCATCACCACATCGGCCACGCCGAGATCGGCCAGCGCCTGCGCATCGAGCGGCACCGAGAAGCCGGCCGCATGCCGATGCCCGCCCCCGCCGGCCAGCGTGGCCAGCTCCGACACATCGAGCCCGTCCGGAGCACTGCGCAGGCTGACCACCACCTTGTCGCCGGTCACGACCCAGGTCGCCGCGAACGGCTCGCCCTTCGCGAGCACGTTGCCGAGATCGCTGGCGAGGAATCCGGGCGCGTTGACGCACGGCACCTCGTGTCCGAGCAGCCGCACACGCGGCGGCTTGCGCGCGAGCGTGGCGATCTGCATGTCGAGGTAAGCCCGAATGGCGCTGCCGTTCTGCGCGAGCTGCGCGATGCCGTCGTGCTCGGCGCAGACGATCGTGTGCCAGGCCGCGAACTCGCTTGGCACGCAGCCGAGCCCGAGCGCGACTTCCTCGCTCATCGGCAGGGCCCGGGTCCAGAGATCACGATCCTGCACGTACTGCAGCAGCAGCGGCGCATCGCCGGTGTGGAAGTGCTGCCACGCCAGCACGGCACCGCTGTGTTTCATGTTGAAGGTGCAGCGGATGTTCTCGGCCGAGCCCTCGATGCCGGCCAGCGCCCGCTCGGCGCTGACGTGATGGTCGATCACGGTCAGCCGCCCGCACTGCCGGGCCATGTCGAGCAGATCGGCGCGCGGAAAGCTGAAGTCGAGGATGTAAACCGCCTCGCGCCCGCTGCAATCCGGCGCCGGCGCGCCGTACTGCACCGGCACGTAATCAGCACGCTCGTCCCCGAATTCATACCAGGCCGCGAGCGCCGCGCCGAAGCCGTCGCGGCAATTCGCGTGGTACAGCACCAGAACAGGTTTCATGCGATCCCCTCGAATTCGAATCCGCCGAGCTTGTGCAAGACATCGACGTATTCCTGATTGACCCACAGCCCGCCCGCGCGCGTGCGGCGCGGACTGCCAGCGTTATACGCAGCCGCGACGCCTTCCCAGCCGTCGCGATCCAGAAACCGATTGCGCAGCTTGCGCAAGTGCAAAGCGCCGTACTCCAGCCCGAGTCCGGCGCCGCACAATTCCGTGAAATCGCCGCGGAACCCGTATTCGCGCGCGACCGCGCCCATCACCTGCAGCGGCCCCCATGAACACGCCTGCCCGACCCATTCGGTATGCCGCGTGACCAGCCAGCCGGCCGGAACATGGAAATCCGCCGGCGCCATCTCGCCCGCCCGCTCAGCCGCATTCGGAGCGCGGAACGGCTCATTCCCGACGCAGTTCCAGTAATACCGATACGGCGGCTCGAACCGCCAGGCACTGACCCGGCCAGCGCTTTCCTTCAGCGCCAGTGCCGCCAGCAGCGCCACCGGCAAATCCTTCATAACCGCGACGTTCTGCACTTCAGCCGCCAGGCGCGAGGAAATGACGGCAAGACGGGCAATGGCACTCATGGGTTGCTCTCCTCTTGAATGCACGGCGGCCAGCCAAACCACCCGTGCACTTCGCGCCGCGCCGGCGCGCCGGTAGGCAGGCCGGTCACCAGGTCGACAGGCGCCGGCAGATGTGGCAGGTACAGCACGGCGTCGATCGGCTCGATGGTCACGACGGCAGGCGCGGCGCCATCCCACGACCAGCACCCGACGATCAGCCAGAGCGGCAGCCCGAGCGCATCCAGCATCTCGCGCGTGACTTCGACGTCGGTCAGCACGTCGATCAGGTAGCGCCCGCCGGCCGGATATGTTCCGGGCATGCCGCCCTCCTTCCACCGGCCGCGCACGCCGCGGATTGCATCGCGCTGTGCTTCGGTCAGCGCTTCGACGCTGGAGCCGACTGGAATGCTGAGAATCAGCCGGCATGTCATAGCTGCCGAATCTCGCGCCAGCGTCCGTAAATTGCAGGAGGCTGCTGACCGGCAGCAACGGTGATCGTTTGCAGACTGCCGCCGGCAAGCGGTTCGTAGGTGATTGAATACTGCCTGCTTGTATCTAACACCGTAACTACATCGGCATCCCGAGTTTGCGAAACGCCTGCCGCTGTGGAAATGTAACTGGTTGGGCAATCCGGCTCTCCGGATGGAATCGCCTCCTGCTGTGCGCCCCAGAAAAACATGCCGCTAGTGCCATCTCCTGCATATGCAGCGGTTCCACCTGTCGCTGCGGCCATTCCAAATAGAGCCGTGCCGGTGCTGGTAGCGGTGCCGACGCCATACCCCCTGCACCATCCATCTGCACGGCGCTGCGCGCCGTAGACTGGATATGTTCCAGCACCTGTAGACTCTGAGTATCCTGTCAAAACATTTGCCAGAACGCCATTTGCTCCAAGGCCAATGCCTCTGATTGTTGCTATATTTCTCTGGTCTGCAAAGCCAAAAATCGAGCAGGCATATCTAACCCCTGAGGTTGAAATATTGGCGTTACTCGTTGTTAAGTTATGAACCGCATTTGATGCGTTCTCTGTAAGCCTGATTCCGCCCGTGCCGCCATCAGGAAGCGAAATGCTTGCGTTTGATTTCGTTCCATTTGTCGCGCTCCATCCGGTGGACCCTCCGCCAGAATACGCAATCAAATTTGTTCGCTGTGGCTCAATCAGCAGTCCGGCACAAACGAGCGTTAGCGGGTCGTAATCGAATCTTGCTTCATCTGCTGCCGCTACTGCAATGATTCCTGCGGAATTGACAAAAGTACCAGCAGATGCACGCGCCACGGACAGCACCGCCGGCAATGTCCCCTGCGTCAGATCGTAATTCCACAGGGACGACATCGGCCGTGCTGCCAGCGCAGACAAGTCGATTCCGGCACCGATGCGCATTACCAGACCCTGCGCAATCCGGTCGCAGTCGTGCCGGATGACTTAACCTGCTTGACCTGCACCGGAACAATGCATCCTGATTGCATGCTGAAATCCACAGTTTCACCACCGGCCGTCACGACGTTTACCGTTCCTGCGCTGCCGACGTAGATATGCGCCGGCTCTGCAAAATCCGCGTCGAGCGTGACAGTGCTCGCATGTATCGGTAACGCAGTGATCGTGCCGCGATCGCTTTCGACTCGCATATTCACCTCAACGAATAAAGCGCCCGGAAGCCGCGCGCGCGCGCAGCCGGGCGAAATGCTTTTCGAATACCGGCGGATGCCGGTGCGAATCTGCCGCCGGCGCCGGCGCCGGCGCGAGCGGGCGCCCCATCAGCGTCATCAGCACCGCGTCAGCTGCATTCCCGGAAGGCAGCCCGAGGCGACGCTTCACGTCCTGCTTGCTCTCGACGCGGATCTTCTTGTCGCCGCCCTCGCTGTAGCCAGGCGCGCAGAGTTGCGACCGCAGGCCCGGAGCCGCCGGCAATACACAACGCGGGTCGGCCAGGAACGGCCGGCCGTGCTTGAACCACATCTCGTCGCGACGGCGCGGATAGCGCGCAGCATCGACAGCACCGGCGCCGGCGTTGAAGCCGATCACGCGCACGCCCAGTTCCGGGTGCTCGTCGTGGAAGTACTTGCACAGCAGCTCGTACGCACCGCGCCCGACGCCGTTGTTGTCGATGACGATCGTGCGGGCGCGGTGCACGCGCTGCAGCTCGATCGCACGGTCGACCAGGTCGAGCGTGATCGCCTCGGGCCGGTCGCGTGGCAGCCACTCGTCGATGTCGGCGATCCAGTAGCCGCGGCGCACCGCACTGGCGTGCTTGTCTCCGGTAAGGCCGCAGTCGAGCCCGATCACCGCCGACTCGCTGGCAGCGCCCGGATCAGGCAGCCGCGCCTGCGCGGCTTCGACCCACGTCGTGCGGATCACTTGCTCCGTAGACGATCGCGGTGTCAGGCCGCGCACGCGTACACGCACGCGGTCTGCATCCTCGTCGCCGTCGCATTCGCGGATGATGTCGAGCCAGTACGCAGGCCGGACGAAGCCGCGGATGTGCAGCGCGTAGACGCGACCCGCGAAATCGCGGTACGGCAGGCTGTAGACCTGCTCGCGGTTGCTCTGGCGGCAGTCGAGATGGTGCACGGCATAGCGATCGCGCCGCTCGATGTCGCGGGCGAACCAGCCATCCGGGCGCGTGGGATTCCCAGGGGCCAACAGCCGCGCCCCCTCTTCCGACAGGGCGCCTTCGAGCACTTCGCGGATCGAGTCGTCGATGCCGCTCGCCTCTTCAGCGATCACGAGGATGCCGCCACCCGGCCCGCTGTCCGGTTCCTCCCCGAACAGCGCGGCGAGTTCGCCGAATTCGTCGTCGACGTCGAGCGCGTGCGCGCCCTGCATGCCTTCCGGCCGATCCGCCCGCGCGGTGCGCGCGATCACCTGCCAGTCGGCAAGCTCGGGATCCCGGTGGACGATCGAGCTGCCGAGGATCTCCCACTGATCGGCAATCTCTGGCCACGCGCGCTTGAGCCGCCGCGACAACTTGCGAATCTCGCCCCACAACTGCCCGGTGAGCTGATCCGCCGTCGGTGCCGTCGCGATCGTCTTGCTGAACCGGTGCGTGTCCCGGTGCCACAGAATCGCGACCGCAAGCACGCGAGTCTTGCCCAGGCCATGACCCGACGGCACCAAGACTTGCCGCTTCGGCTGCGACGCGTCGAGTCCGTAGAACGCATACAGATCGGCCGGTGCATCGGCCAGGTCGAGCAGTATCTGCGCCTGGTACGGATGCAGGTTCACGCGCAGCGCTTCGCGCGCATAGCACACCGGGTCCACCCGCCAGCGCAGCAGTAGCCAACTCAGGTACTCGCTGTGATAGCCCGCATCGTTCGCCGCGCGCTGCGCGACCTGTACCGGCCGCCCCTGCCAGTACCAGGCGGCGCGCTCTTCCGCGCTCAGCGCTCGCGCAATCGGCGAGCGCTCCGATACCTGATACGCCAAGGACGCGGCCGACCCGTTCATGCGTCTGTTCCCGGTACCGGGACGGGACCGGCGCCAAGGGCGGAGCGGCGGCCAGCCATCGCTTGCGCGCCTACGGGCGCTTCGGTGCCCGGACGTGGCAGTCCTGCCGGGGAAAATTCAAGATTTTCGGCGTGCTCCGGGTCAGACGCCGGGGCGGGGCCGCCGGGGGGGTGGGGGGGCCGGCCAGCCGGCCGGCCGGCCCGCGGCCCGCGGCCGACGGCCGGAAGGCCGTCGAGGCCGAGCGTCCCCTGCGGCAGCAGCGAGGATCCCGCCGCCCCGCTCGCCCGCGGCCCGGCATCCCCATCGGCCGGCCCCTGCACCTGGTGCGGACCGAAGGCCGCGGTCGACGCAAGGCCGGTCGAGGCCATCGCCGGGTCCGGATTGCCCGCGGCCCGACCGTCAAACAGCGGACCATCTGATTTCCGGTCAGCAGGTTCTGCTTCACAAGCGACTGATTCGATTAGAAGCGGCTGGCGTCCCGCGGTCGGTTGTGCCGGATCAGTGCCGTTTTCGCCCCCGGCGACCATGCCCGGCAGCCTGGCGAGTGCCGCGAGGAACGGCGACTTCCCGCTGCCCTCGCCCTCGCCGGCGCCGATCTTCGTCACGCTCAGGGCATAGAGCTTCACGACTTCGTCGCCGCGGCCGGCCTGGATCAGCCCGCGCGCGATGTTGGCGATGCCGACCGTCGCCCGCTCTTCCTCGCTGGCGCCGGCCTCGACCAGCCCTGCCTGAGCGGCGGCATCGGCGAGCGCGCGTTGCAGGCCGGCGAGCAGCAGCCGACGGGCATCGGACACCCCGCCTTTCGGCCGTCCTGCCCCCGACCTTGCCCCGCCGTGCCCGTAGCTCACCGCCGCGCCCTCTTGAATCCGCTTGATTCGCCCCGCCCCGCCCCGCCCGCACCTGCTCAGGGCGGGGCGGAAAGGCGGACGGGGCCGAGCATAAGCGAGTCACGCTGCAATGTCACTTTGATAGGTTCATTAATCCTGCTGCGGTCAGCGCAACCAAAGCGCAACCGATCGGAATGGCTCAGGCCGGGCCGAAATCCGGGCCTGCAATATAGTTAATGTTAATGAAAGACCTCTAAAATCAGTTAATTAAGTGCTGGAGCCGTCCTTAGGCGGTCTTACTGGTCCCGGTCTGGTTGCGCTGGTTGCGCTGGACGACATGGGTACGGCCCGAACTGGATACGCGCGCCGGACCGGTCACGGTCACGGCTGCCCCCTCGTGACCGGTCTCGGATTGCTCGACTGGCTCAATGCAGAAATCTCTGAAAGTGCGAACGCAGCAGCGCAGCCAACGCAACCAGCAATGGCACACAAGCAAAATCAGCATCTTGCAATCATCTGCTGTTTGCGCTGGGTGCGGCGCAGTGGCGCAACCGGGTGTCGGGACTGGTCGCGAGGTGCAGCGCTGCGAGCGAAGCAGAATCGGAGTTCAGCCGCGCAAGCGCGGCTTCACGATATTGATTTGCGCCAAACGCGCCGGCCAGAAACGCAAAAGCCCCCGGTATCGGGGGCTTTTAGTCGCAAGGCAATTCCTCAAGCAGCTGCGTCATCCGTCTCCGCCGGTCGCGAATACGCATCCTCCTCCGTCGAATGCAGCGGATCGACCTGCGCACCGAGCAGGTTCTTGCTGATCCAGTACAGCATCGGCCGTCTTCCGCCGAACACCTCGCCGCGTGGCGCCTGGCGCTTGTAACGCTTCTCGTCCTGCGGCCACAGCAGATCGTGCCGACGCAGCCACAGCACGACCCCGCGCGGATCGTGCGGACCGCACATCTCTTCGAGCCCCGCGTCGGTCAGCAGCCAGAAATCGCTGACCTGATAGCCCAGCAGATCCTTCTGATGCGGATTCTTCACGGTGATCGAGCTGAACCGCGCCGACTGCGCGATCAGTTGATCGCGCAGATGCGCGATCGCCCGATCCATCTCCGAAGGCTTCTCGGCCACGTCGCCGATCCAGCGCCGTGCTGCATCGAGCACCGCACCGCACGCATCGGCGAGTGACCACGGCAACAGCATCGCGCCGTCGACCCCCATCTCGATGCTCGCGCGCGTGCCGGCCGTCGCGACCAGCGCGAACCTGCGCAGGATGCGCCGGCTCTCCGGCGGCAGCTCGCGCCGATCGGCCGGCAGTTGCTGCACGAGCTGCTTTGCGAGCCACTCCTCGATCTGCTTCACCTCATCCTTGAGCTGCCCGGCCAGCACGCTGCCGCCGAGCACCTGCATCTGCGCGATCAGGTAGGCCGCGAACACCGGCCCCGCCGTCCCGTAGAAACGACCGCACGCCCCCTTCAGCCGCTCGACGAACTCCTTCGGATCGAGCCCATGCGCATCGGCCACGATCACCCGCTGTCCCTGCTCACCGTCGACCGGGATGCTCACCATCCGCACGAGCTGCCCCCCTTTCGGCGCCTCACCGCCCGGGCTGCGCCGCTGGATGATCTGCTGCAGGCTCATCTCGCCGTTGCTCAGGATCATCGTGCACCAGGTGCGCGGCGGCCGGAGCCCGCCGCTGATCGTCGCGCGTTCCTTGCCCACACCGGAGCCGAGCTTGTAAACGGCCGTGCCGATGTTTGGCAGTTCGCTCCTGCCGATCTCGTCCATCACCAGCACCTGGTGCGAATGCAGCTCCGCGATGCCTTCCATCGCGTTGATCGTACTGTCCCAGGTGCGGATGCTGGACCGCGCCGCGTTCCAGCTCGGATCCGCGCCGTTGCCCCACACGCTCGCCGCCACCTGCCCGACCGTCGTCTTGCCGCCCGACGTCGTGCCGTACACATGGAATCCCCCGCACTGCTCGCCGACCAGTTCGAGCAGCGGCCCGGCCAGCGCCGCCATCGCCCCGAACATCAGCAGCGGATTGCCCAGGCACGGCTTCGCCACCTGCTCGATCCACTCGGCCAGCTCACCGTGCGGCCCGAGCGTGCGCGAATAGCTCTCCGGAATGTCCGAGTGATAGACGATCTCCGACTGCGTCTGCCCGATCACCGCCCCCGGCAGCACGAACACCCGTTCGTCTGCCTCGGTCACGAACCATCCGAGCCGGCGCGTCGACTGGATCCGCTTCGTCGTCACATCCTCCTGCGCCGCCAGGAACCGGCACAGCCACTTCTCCTTGCCCGGCACGCAGCTCATGCCGTAGCCCGCGAACTCGCGCGACAGCGCCCCGCCCTGCTCATGCAGCAGCGAGCGCGGAATCGGCATGCGCCGCGTGCGAAACCGCCGGTCGATGAACCCGAGCAGCAACCCGTCCTCGCCCAGCTCACCCTCGGTCAGCGCCTCGACCCACACCGGCCGGTGCGCGATCTTCTCGGTACCGCGGCTGTTGGCCATGAACACACCGTCGGTCGCGATCTCGAAGCCCTCGACCACCGGTGGCCACGGCATCCCGGTATCCGGATGCACCCGGTCGCCCGGATCAAATGTCCGCCCCATCGCCCGCACATGCGGCATCGGCGGCTGCGATGTCGCCGGTGCTTGCGGTGGCTGCTCATCGGATGAAGCCGGCGCTGGCGTAACGCGCAGCTTCTTCGGGCTGCGTGGCGGCCGATCAGCCGCGTCGCGGTCACGGTTCGCCCGCGCCCACACCGCCAATCCCGCCGGCGCTCGCGCCGTCTTCCGGTTGCCCGGCAGCGCGCAGCCGCCGGCCGGGCAACCGCTGAACCCATCGGACTGGATGCGCGAGCAGGTCATCGGCCCCGAGGCCTCCCGCGCGTGGCGGATCTTCGCGTCGGTTTCGGCCGCGGAGTACTTCGCGTGCCCGCTGCTCGCCGAGTGGATCCAGTCATCGCCCCCGAACCGGCAAGCGTTGCTGATCATCGCGTACCACAGCGGCTCGCTCAGCGCTGCCGCCGTACGTGCCGCCCACGGCATGAACGCACAGCGCTCGAGCACCGCCGTCAGCTCATCCGTCGTCCCGAGCGGCACATCCTGCTCCCGCGCCGGCCCCGCATGCGCGCCCGCCTGATCCGGCACGAGCTGCCACTCGGCCATGAACTGCGCGACCCGCGCCGCCGGGTTACGCGTGGCCAGCGCGGCCAGCGTGTAGCCGACCGCATCGGCGATCGGCGTGCCGGTCTCGCGATCGACCCAGGCATTGCGCCCCTCGCGATAGCCCGCCAGACCGCACAGCGGCAGCCCGATCAGATTCCCGTAGCCCCGCCCCGCCGGCGGCAACACCGCCTGCGCCGGGAAAAAGCGATCGAACGTATCGAACGCCTCGCCCTCGCGCACGCACTGCGCTTCCTCGAACAGCCAGCGCCCGACTGCACGCGCATGGCTCGCCGGCACCGGCGCATCGAAGAACAGCCAGACGTGAAAGCCCCTGCCGGACTTCGACCGCTCCGCGTGCACGATCCAGCCCGCGGTCTCGCACGCAGCCACGAACCGCCGCACCTGCCCCCACACACCGGCCGGATCAAGCTCGCCCGCGTGGTCGTCGAAGTCGGCCGCGAGGAACGACACCTGCGCGCCCGCATCGAGCACGTACACCCCGAGCCGTTCCTTGCCGCGCAGGTGCTTGCACAGATTCTCGACGGACAGCGGCTGCAGCACCCGCCAGTCCATCTCCCCAGTGCCCTTGTCGACGAACTCGCCGACCAGCTCACCGGCCGCCGCCTCATAGTCCGGCGCCACACGCCGGCCCTTCCACGGCCCCCAGCCTCGGTAGTGCTTGCCGTCCTTCTCGAAGTCGAAGTAGCGCGCAGCCACATCGCGCCGACCACCGACCAGCTCGCGCAGCGCACCGGCCAGGTACTCGAAATCTTCTTTCCGCTCCGGCCACACGACGCCGGGCATGGTCGTCACTCGCCGCCCGGCGCAAGATCACCGGCCACCGGCAGCGGCTCAGGCTCCTCCGTCGGCTGATAGATGCCGTTGAAGTCCAGCCCGTCGGCCGCGAAGATCACGATCAGCCGTTCCGCATCGAGTCGCTCCGGAAAGCTCTGCCCCCGCCGCCAGCGCGACACCACGGACCGATGCCGCCCGAGCTGCTCCGACAATTCCTTCACCACGCCCCGGCCGCGCGCGGCCATCAATCGCTGCAGGTTGGTTCTCATCATGCCGAATCTCCTGAATGCCACTTTCAACGGTACACGACGGACGCACCCGTCGGCATCCAATGTCCCGGTAGCTGCGGTCGTGCTCCCGTTCCGACGGGTCCACGATGCCGCTATGACCAAAGCACACACCGGCCCCACGGCAGGGCCATCCGCCACCACAGCGCCTGGCTGCAACGTCCGCCGGCTACGCGAGGCGCTCGGCTACTCGCAGCGCGAACTGGCCGCCCGTTGTCGCCCCGAACTGGCACCGACGACGATCACGCGCATCGAGCGCAACGCCGGCTACACCCTCGATACCCTCGAACGTCTGGCCGTCGCCCTGCACACCACCGTCGAAGCCCTGCTGCTGCCGCCCGAACTGGCTCAGTGGGCAACGCTGCGCCCCGAGCAGCGCGAGCGCGTCCTGCGCTACATCGACGACATCGCCATCGCCGAACGCTTCCGCCGGGACAACACCGGCTAGCCCCCCGCCCTGACCTCGCCGTCAAGCCCGCCGGATCGCCCGGCGGGTTTTTTTTTGCCCTGAATGTTGCATTCAAAAGCGCATTGGTTCTAGCCTAACGTCACTTTCAAAGGCGCACAACAGCGTACAGCGAAAGCCCACCGGCCACCCGACCGCTGGGAACGCAACGAAGGACATGACGATGACCGCGAAAACTGCCTTGTACGACGTGCCTTTATCTGACTACGCAGGGTTTTATGCCGCCGGCGAATGGCTGCTGCTCGCTGACTACGCCGACCACTCCACCTCCCCGCATGCCCGCTGCGGCACCCATCCGCGCGAATCCATCGATTCGATCCACATCGACGCCGCCGTCTGTCGCATGACCGGCTGCCTCGACGCAGCGCACTGACATGCGCCCGCCCGTCCCTCTCCCGCATCCCGGCCTCGTCCGCGCCGCCGGCCTCGGCCTGCTGCTGCTCATCCTCGCCGGCATCGCCGTCGCCTTCGCCGACCAGAACCCGCCCGACGCACCGCCCGCCGGCTACCACGGCCGCGCGCCCGTCCGCCGTATTGCCTGAAGGAATCAGCACATGACCCCGAACATCCGCATCGCCGACCTCGCCGCCCAGCTCGAAGGCATCGGGCTGCGCCTCACCTGGTACACCGCCGGTCGCTGCATCGTCGCCCTGCAGGAACCCACGCCGCCCATCGAGCGCCCCGACGGCATGATCGAATTCGGCCCCGCCGTCCTCGATCCCCTGCACGCCCAGCAGTACGCAATCCAGCTCTTCCACATCGCCAACGAAGCCGCCGAGCGCCGCAAAGCCCTGCCCGGCACCACGCCGCCCCTGCCGCTGTTCGAAGCCCAGGAGGTGCGCCGTGGCTGATTTCGATCCCCAGCAAGACGCACCGCTCATCGTCGGCGAGCGCGTGCGAATCGTCTCGGCACCGCGCAGCGGCAGCGATCGGCAGCCCTGGGAACGCCACCTCGACGGCAGGACAGGAGCCATCCGCGAGTTCCTCAGAACCGACGACGCGGTCATGGTCACGGTGCTCCTCGATGCACTGACACGGCGTCAGCGCATCGCACACCTCGTGCGGCTGCGCCTCTGGTCCTCCTGGCAGCAGGGCCACGACATCATCGCCCGCGAGTACCCAGCCCCCGATGCCCTCGCCCATCTCGGCTGACCAGCGCCCGCGCGTCTGCCCGCGCTGCGGGCACCGTCGCCCCTGGTGGCAGTGGCGCCTGACCGAGCGGCCCGACGGCAGCGTGCAGCACGTCTGCACGCACTGCCACCGCGCCCTGCTCGCCCACGACGCCGAGCTCGACCGCATCCGGCGCGTGCTCGGCCCGAAGGCCGCGCCGCGATGACCGACCTGCTCACCGTCCCCGAAGTCGCGGCCCGCCTGCGGGTCGGCCGCGCCCTCGTCTACGCCGAAATCCGCGCC